>JGI26256J51712_1000427_pt1 | contig 18326 bp, 19 predicted proteins | sample SaaInlV_150m_DNA_FD_51712 | JGI IMG/M metagenome (IMG submission 51712) | reverse complement strand
AAGGAAAATAATAATGAAGAAGACGTTATTGTTCCAAATTACTCAACTGCTATTCCAGTGGGTGGAGGAATTGGCCTAATGAGTGGTTTCATTGGAGTTGGTGGAGGAATTTTTCTCTCGCCTATAATTTTACTAAAGAAATGGGCGACACCCAAAACTGCAGCTGCAACATCCTCTCTTTTTATATTGCTAAATTCTATTTCCGGTTTGTTCGGTGCGAGTATTTCCGGACAATTAAAAATCGATTTTGAAATCCTCTTNCCATTTGTTTTTGCNGTGTTGGTCGGCGGTTATTTAGGTTCAAAATANGGTTCACAAGTNGCGCGTCAATCTGCNATCAGNTATCTACTAGTATCAGTATTAGTTATAGCTTCAATAAGAAGAATGACTATGCTTTTTGTTTAAATTATATTCCAACCATATCGGAATGTCCGCATTCTGGATAGGCGCAGATGACTTTGTAACGTTCTCTTTTAGGGCGGGGAATTTTCATTGTCGAACCACACATCGAACATTGGTGAGTAACTATTTCAGGTTCAGTTGGAGTCGGATCTTCGTAGTCTTCAAATGATTCCGCCATTGCTGTCCAGCCTATTTGATCGGTGTAAGTATCTTCTTGATCTGTTATTTTCTTTTGNCTGAGCCCGAGTTTTGTGTTTATCTTTATTCTTCGGCGTTTTTTCTTCTTAGGAGCCGGTTTTCCTTTGGGTTTTCCTTTGGGTTTACCTTTGGGTTTACCTTTGGGTTTACCTTTTGGAGGAGCCGTTTTTTTCTTTTGGGGAGGTGATGGAGCCTTAGTAGGTGGTTTTGGTGGAGATGGAGCCTTGGTAGGTGGTTTTGGTGGAGGTGGAGCCTTAGTAGGTGGTTTTGGCGGCATCGGAGGCTTTGTCGGAAGGGGTTTTGGTGGCCTTTGNGGAGGCTTTGGTGGTGGTGGTGGAGCCTTATCTGCCATGACTATCCTCTATTGGCAAAGCGGGTGACTCTTTCAAAGAATCGGGGGGGTAGTATCGTTTTGGAAATACTATGCAGGGTAATTTAATAGTGATTCACAAGGAGTTGGATGTAATTTTTCTCTTGCACCGAGTCCTTCAAGTTCGATTACAAATAAACTACCGATGACTTCGGCTCCTTGGAGTTCGCAGAGTTTTTTACATGCTTCAACAGTTCCTCCGGTTGCAAGAAGATCATCTATTATGATAACTCGTAATCCAGGATTAATTATATCGTNGTGCATTTCGAGAATATTTGAACCGTACTCTAATGAATATTCTACTTGAATCGTAGTAGATGGTAATTTACCCGGTTTTCTCACAGGAATGAATCCCACACCTAATTTGGCAGCAAGTAAAGGCCCGAAAATAAATCCGCGGGCTTCTGGGCCGACTATTGCGTCTGGCACCCAATTATTATGCTTACAAATATCGAAAAACATTTCTGTTACTTTGTTGAGATATTCTCCTGAATTTAGCAAAGGAGTTATGTCTCTAAACATTATTCCTTCTATTGGAAAATTTGGAATTGTTCTAATTTGTTGTTTGAGTGATNGTATCGTTTCTTTATCAAAAATTGACATACTAATGCACCCACAATAGAGAGGAGGCCCCCGGACCCCTTGGGGCCCGAGAACTCCTTTTACGTTATTCTACTCAATCGTTTAATCCGATCTGCTCGAATATCCAATCAAATGTTGATGTGTCTCCAGGACCTAGGTAAAACATTAACATTAGAATTGCTAATGTTCCCATGATCTTGTTGATTTCATCGAATTTGCCCATTCCTGCTTTGATAGCTACGTATGAGATTACACCCCATGCGATACCATCCGCNATTGAATAAGTGAATGGCATCATTACCATTGTTAGGAATGCAGGTAAAGCGATTTCGCCATTATTCCAATCAATATCTGCCGCTTGNCTCATCATCATAGCACCGATAATTACCAGAGCACATGCTGCTGCGAATGTTGGGATCGCTTGGAATATATTCGAGAAGAATAATCCTGAAAGCATCAGTACACCTACTGTAACTGCTACTAATCCAGTCTTGCCGCCTTCTTCTACACCGGCTACTGACTCAATGTAAGTTGTTGTTGTGCTTGTACCGGTTAGCGCTCCAACAATTGTTGCTGCTGCATCCGACATGAATGCCTCGTCCGAGTTCATTAACTCGTCGTTTTCATCAACATATCCTGCTTGGCGCCCTACTGAATAAAGAGTTCCAGCAGTATCAAAGATATCAACAAAGAAGAAAGTNATCATGACTAATAAGAATGCNCCCATTGTAGTGCCGCCATCTGCTCCAACATCTCCTAGTGCACTTATTGCTGCACCCATTGTTTCTTCTGGTAACCCTACAAAGCCAAAGTCCAGCGATGGCCATGCTGCGTTAACGCCTGCCCAGCCTGCTCCTCCTGCTGCAAAATCATTGTACGGGTCGTATGCTTTTGTCGCCCATCCCCAAACTGATGCTCCTAAAATACCAATGATAATTGCACCTGGTATTTTTCTTGCCATCATTACAGCAATTGCAATCAATGCAACCATTGATATGAATGCACCGTGATCGTAAGTGAATGCCTCCGTAGTTGCTAAATTAACTAATGTTGCTCCATCATCTTGGATCCAGCCCATTTCTCTTAGCCCAATTATTGCAAGGAACATTCCAATACCTGCTCCGGTAGCAATTTTTAGGTCTGTAGGAATTGCATTAATCATTGCAGTTCTCCAACCTACTTGAGGAAGAGAGATTATCATGAAAAGAATTCCTTCCACGAATACTGCTGCCAATGCTACATCCCATGCGACCCCCATTGCGCCAACTACAGCGAATGTGAAGTATGCATTGAGCCCCATGCCTGGTGCCAATGCAAATGGCAAGTTGGCCCAAAGACCCATCACCATACAGCCGACGAAGGCTGCTATTGCTGTTGCGAATAATGCGTCGTCATAGGGAATTCCCGTTTGTCCGAAATTATGCAACATTGCCGGGTTGACTATCAGAATGTAGGCCATTGTCAAGAATGTTGTTAATCCTGCTCTCAGCTCTCCATTCACGGTACTTCCCGCTTCTGTTATTCCAAATTGTTTGTCTAATGCGTCCATATTTTTTTTCATCTCCTGTTTTTCAATCATCCCAGACATATGTCCAGATATGTTTCCATTAGACACACGGCCTATGAATTGTTCGGAACCCTTGATTCAAGAATTAATATGTATTGGAGTGCCGTTAACCGGCAAATGAATATTGATTTTTTCACTCATTTCGGAAAAAATAACATCTCTACTCTCTTCTGGTGCATGAAATAGAATCATGCTTTGGGGGTTACATTTATTGGCAAAATTACATAATTCACTATGTCCAGCGTGATTAGATAATTGAAACTGGGATACTTCTAAATCTATTTGAGTGATGTTTCCAAATATACTTATTTTACCTTCATCAAGTAACTTTCTTCCTCCAGAATTTTCTGCTTGATACCCCGTTATTAAAATCCCATTTGCTTGATCGTTTCTAAGGCGGTTGAGATACCAGAGAGCAGGCCCTCCATCGAGCATTCCACTTGTGGTAACTATTACGTCGGCCTGAAGTGCTTTCTTTCGGTCGGATTTACTAGAAACTTTCTTCGTCCATTTCCATACTTTGGCTAATGAATCTGGATCTCGGATATGCTGAGGATTATCAAACCATTTTCTTGTTAATCTAGTGCCCATACCATCATAATGCACATTTAATTCGGGCGCCTCTCTGTGAAGAATTCGAAGGATGTCTTGTCCTCTTCCAGAAGCAAATGCGGGCACTAATGCAACCCCTCCTCTTTTGACTATTTTTTTAACTGAGGCTACAAATCTACTTTCCTCTTCCTTTCGGTCGGGGTGATTCTTGCCTCCGTATGTAGCTTCCAAACACAAAATATCACATTCAATTGGTTTNGCCCCATATGTATTGGGACTATCTCTCGTATCTAGATCTCCGGACCACAATATTCTGTGCGTTGGGGTTACAATTTCAATCATGCATGCACCTGGCATATGGCCGGCTCGATGAAGTCTACATTTCCATTTTCCAACATCAAACCATTCTCCATATTCATGAGTTACCCATGATTCCAATGCATACTCTAGATCTCTTTTATCCCAAGAAAGTGGGTAACCTTCAATCTTTGATACTTTGTAAGTATCTCTCCACATGATTTCTGAAACATCTGCAGTCAAGCTAGTACCATGAAATCTAATATTATTGAANCTAGTTAACCAAGGGACCATACCAATATGATCTATGTGACTATGTGTGATTATAGCGTCAGTCACCNATGGACTTTGATCTGGGTATTTTGGGGGTCTCGTCGGCGCNAATCCATAATCTATCAGAAGTCTTGTTCCTGTGTTATCCTCAATAATACAACCGACATTACCAACTTCGTCACCCCCTCCAAGAAAATGAAAACGTATACCATTATCCACTGGTTCCGATGGATATTTGGTAAATTGTCCAGGATTATACAACACCATGACACGGCGAAGAGTACTATGATGATGAGTGTTTGGCGTCCAACCCCACTATTTCCATTGCAAACACATTCTATTCTATACATAATGAAAAAATGTATCCCAATGTTTATTGTCTGCCTGTTGTATAGTTAGATTGTCTATCAAAATCTATTACAAAATTAACATTTTATTAAAATCTATTACAATATTCAACTTCCAGTAGAAACAAAGGGGTTGGGGACAAAATTGAGAACCTACACCCCATCTTGCGAGACATGACAAGGTTGCCAGACTCAATCTTTGTTGTAGATAATGATCGTTGTTTTGGCTGCGCCGCTTGTGTTTCACTATGTCCAGTAGACGCTTTAGTTCTTGATGATATTTTAGCTATAGTTGACGAACCATCTTGCACGCATTGCAATTTCTGTATACCACATTGTCCTGTACACGCTCTTTCAATAATAAAAATAAATATTTGAGGATGAATATGAAATTTGCAATAACTAGATCTATAGATTTAGAAAATAATAAAATAACTTGGTCAATAAACCCCGAGATATTAAGAATATATTCTTATTTGTTTTTCTGGATAATTGTAGGGTGTGGATGGTATTTTACAAAACATCACTCAGATGTAGATTTTCATAATAATATTTTAATTGATACATTCGGTTCAAATAGTATTTGTTTACTTTTTGATCATCCTCCTGGAAACTATCTCTTACCCTCTTTATGGGCCATAAACTATCTTTTATTGACTTCTTATTCTCTTTCATGTTGGTTGCGAGTTTATCATGAAAAGGCCTTAAATCATGTTGAAAATAATCGTTATATCTTTTTTACAACATGTACTATAATAGAAATATTTTCCTTCACCGTTTTTAGCACAATTTTTGCCATAACTCCAGAAGAAAATGTGGCAATACACACCCTCCCATACACATTCTTAATCATTGGATTATCTATCTTGAGTGCAAAGAATTACATTTATTATCAGTTTGTCACACAGTTAACAGAAAAAGAAAAATTTCAATCAAAAATCATCACAAGTATTCATATTTTAGTGAGTTTATTCAAAATCATATTCCAAATTTTTGCAATATTTCAGCCTAATATAATCAATGACGAACTCATCTTATCTACAAATGAAATATTGAGTATTGTATGGATATTAACTGCAGCTGTAATTCCAATTTATACCTCATGGAAATTAAAAGATCGCGCGGGAGATTTAGAATTTACAATATCTCCCAAATTAACACCATTCTAATAAAATATTACAGCCACCCGCTCTCTGTGCAACCTACTGACATAGTAACTCAATCAAAAGAAATACATGATTGGATAGTGGATAAAAGACGAATAATTCATAGAAACCCCGAATTAATGTATGAAGAATTCGAAACGAGCAAACTAGTACAAGACACTCTTTCAGAATTAGATATTAACTTCCAAAAAGACATTGCAATAACGGGAGTAGTTGCCACATTAGGGGATGGAGACGGTCCTTGCGTTGCTTTGAGGGCAGATATGGATGCTTTACCGATTCACGAGGAAACAGATATTGATTTTAAGAGCGAAATAGATGGAAAAATGCATGCATGTGGCCATGATTGTCACACGGCTATGTTGTTAGGAGCAGCCCGTTTATTAAAGCAAAATGAAGATAAAATAAAAGGGACAATAAAGTTAGTTTTCCAACCCGCCGAAGAAGGCGGCGCCGGTGGAAAAATGATGAGAGAGCAAGGAATTTTAGAAAATCCAAAAGTTCAACAAATTTACGCATTACATGTTGCGGGAACGATGCCTATGGGCACATTAGCATCTCGCAAAGGAACTCTTTTGGCAGCGACATCAACAGTAAAGATAGTGGTAAAAGGAAACGGAGGGCATGCCGCCGCACCTCATGAGACAATTGATCCGGTAGTTACGGGTTCGAAGATAGTAGTCGAACTTCAAACAATAATTTCCCGAGAATTAAATCCTCTAGAATCAGGAGTAATTAGTATTACAATGACTAAGGGAGGAAATGCGTCGAACGTAATCCCTTCTACAATGGAACTCCAAGGAACGATACGTTCACTAACTCTTGAAGGCATAAATAAACTTCAAAAAAGGGTCAAAGAAGTAGCAGAAGCGATAGCAATTGCAAACCGCTGTGAGGCAGAAGTGACATTTCTAGGAAATGACTATCCTCCAACAATAAATGATGGAGATTGCTGGGAATTAGGAAAAGCTTCGGCAATGGAAATTCTTGGAGATGAGAAAGTATCAGAAATGTCCCCTATTATGGGGGGAGAAGATTTCGCATATTATACTCAACAAATACCAGGTTGCTTCTCTTTCATTGGAGTAGGCAACCCCGAAATAAATGCTGTGTATGACGTCCACCATCCTATGTTCAAAGTTGACGAAGAAGCTCTCTCATTGGGCACCGCAATACACGTTAACAACGCTTTAAAAGCTCTAGATTTTTAAGAGAAGATTGATATGAAAATAGCAATAATAGGGTCAGGAGTAGAAGTTTTCTGCTGCGGCCACCGCTTATTAGATCTAGACCCGGAATTAGAGTTACATATATTTGATGAAAAAGCAGAATCAGGTATGTACGGAGAAGAACCAGGAATTATCAAAAATTGGCCAATAACTCCCATTGCATGGTGTGGTAAAATGTATAGCCAAATGCCAACACAAAAATCATCCGCAGTGAGATATTCATGGTTTGTGAAATCTCTTTCTATAATGCTGGCAAAAAGAGATACCACCTTCCATTTAAAATCCCGAGTAACAAAAATTGGAGAAAACAACGTTCATTTTTCCGGAGCAGGGGTCTCTGGAACAGGAAAAATGAAGTTCGCCAAAATCATTGATCTTAGAAATAAAAAAGATGAAAAGAAATGGTTTGGGGCGATTTCAAACGAAATTATTGAAGGAGAAATCCATGGAACTAGGTCCGATAATACTGTTGAAATATGGTCTGACAAAGGAGAATTAGAAGGCAATTTTATCCAAATAATGAATTGGTATGGCAAAAACCCTAAATCAGCAATTTCTGAAAGAGTCCAATTGGGGATAGAGACGGCCGAATTAACAATAATTTAGTATTATTTTTGTAAAATATTAGATGCCTAGTGCAGTCACGAGAGAATATGAACGGAGTCGACAGTCAGACATTGGAGCATGTTTGCAACCCAAATGAAAAGACNCGACACGCTATATTGATAGATCCCGCCGATCAAACACCAGATACAGCAGCTAAAAGAGCGGTNGCTGCAGTAGCCGCGGGGAGTAAANTGATACTCGTAGGCGGTTCTAGCGATACAGACATGAAAAATGTCAACGAGACTGTAATAGCGATTCAAGAAGCACTCGAACTGGTTGCTTGGGCATCTTCACAAGATTCTGATTTAGATGAGAAAAATTGGAAAGTACCAGTGGTTCTTTTTCCACAGGGCGCAGCTGCATTGTCACCCGCCGCAGATGCAATAACTTTCATGATGCTGATGAACAGTAAATCTTCTAGATTTTTGATCGAAGAACAAGTAGCGGGCGCCCTATATATCAAAAAAGCGAAAATCGCACCCCTTCCTATGGGGTATATTATTTGTTCACCAGGAGGGAAAGCAGGAGAAGTAGGGATGGCAGATTTGATTCAGCCGGAAGAAACAGAAAGAGTTTCGGCGTATGCAGTAACTGCTGAATATTATGGNTTCAAAATAATATATTTGGAGGCGGGCAGCGGGGCCGAAAATCCAGTATCTCCTGATCTAATAAAAGCAGCAAGAGAATCTTGCAACCTTACTATTGTAGTTGGCGGGGGGATAAGAAATGGCGAAACCGCAAAAATAGCCGCCGAATCGGGCGCTGATTGGATAATAACCGGAAACTTGACCGAATCATTTGACAATGCCGACGAACTCCAAGAAACCTTAACGGCTTTTATCTCAAAAATGATTAGTTAAGAGTCTTTTAAGGACGAAATCAATCTGTCGATTTGTGACTCCATGTCAAGAATTAATATCATATGTTCTTCTTCTACCTTCAGAAGCCGTGCATTTTCTTTTTGTAATTCTTCAAGACGAGAGTCAGAATTATCCGTTCCATCAATTCTTCGAATTTTTTCATTTTCTAATTTTGCCTCTAATTGTCCACAACGCATCTTCATAACTCTCAATTGTTCTTCGAGATCGATTATCGTAGGGCCATCTCCTTGTTCTAAATCCATTGAGGCTAATTCTAATTCTAGAGCGCGTGTGCGCTGTCTGGAATTAGCTAATTCTTGCTCTATACGTATCACTTCGTCCCAAACAGATATTACTTCTTGAACTAGCTTTTCATTTGGAAATTGTGCCAACCTTTCCTCCAAAGGAGAATTGTCTTTCTCCGATGAAGAATCTAGATTTGAAGGCGAACTCATCAATAATCAACAAACATCGAGGCTAATACGTTCTTGAACCTTGAGTAAAAATCTACCCATTATACGTTGATATTTGCAGATTAACAGTTTTGCCGTTTTTCGTCGCGTTTATATCAAAGTCAAAGTTCGCCGGCGATATGAAGGTATATCGCGCAGTAGGATTCTTCCGTCAAGGAAAGACAAACCAAGACTTCTCAATGGACTTAGTTGCACCCGATGAAGACGGTGCAAGAGAGAAAATAATGTCGAACTTTGGAAGTCGCCACGGAGCCAAGAGGCGCGAAATTACTATCCAATCTCTAGAAACAATAGACCCATCTGAATCAAGCGCGCCTGTTGTATTATCTCATTTTAGAAACAACTGATACGGAATTTCGTTTTTTGTACGATTTACCGAGGTTTAACTAACTTCAACACGTAACTCTGAAATGACATTGGCCTCAGGACCACTTGTGCTGAAGAAAACTTTCATGCGCCAATACTGGCGTATTCAACAAAGCCAAACTCTTATCTCAATGGGATTTTGGATTACCACACTCACATTACTCATGTGGCCATATGTTAGTTGGCGATTTGAGTCTGACACCGAAATGCTAGCCGTTCCGATGACTTATTGGGGACTCGGGGCAATTGCATTTTCAGTCTTAGCCGTTGTTCTAATAATAGGGTGGACATATGATGTATTTCTAGGGCTATGGCGGGAACATTTGACAGTAGTCCAGGAAAGAAACCCATTTACTACATACAAAGTAAACGCCCCATTTGGTATGTTATTAGCCCAAACCAATACAATATTGCGTAAATTATCTGAAGAGGATGAAGACATAAACCGCCATTGTGACTTTGTAGATCGCTGGCTAGAATGGAATTCAGAACAAGAGATATGGGCAAGAACCATGTCCTCTTGGAAAGAAATAGTTGGAGAAGAAGACCCATATTTATTCCATCTTAGTGAAGAATCTAGGGACAAATTAGAATCTGCCGCCAAAGAAATGCAAGATTTCTGAGCAATGGGGGGCATAAATTTTGGATTTAGAAAATATAGTACATATTGCTGAATTAGCAGGCGACGCAATACTAGAAATATACGGTAAGCCAGAAACAATGAATATTCAACACAAAGGAGACAATTCGCCTTTGACTGAGGCCGATTTAGCGGCACACAACATAATTGTTAGAGAATTAAGAAAGATAGACAACACTCCAATTGTTTCAGAAGAAGGAAATGAAGGAGACCCAATGTCAAGTGATACTTGTTGGTTAGTAGACCCCCTAGATGGGACTAAAGAATTCATCAAAAGGAATGGAATGTTCACCGTAAACATTGCTCTAATGCGCCGTAAAAAAAATAGATGGAACCCAATTTTTGGAGTTGTTCACGCCCCAGTAACAAAGACAACATGGTTCGGAGGCACCGTAAAACCTTCAGAAAGAAGAGGCCCCGATGGCTCGGGTTTAATGATGGTAAATCCATCTTCACCTCCTTCGCCAGTACGTCTTGTAGCAAGTGGAACACATCGAGGAGAGAAGGATGAAGAATTTGCTAAAACATTAGGGAATTATGATTTAGTAAGAATGGGTTCTTCATTGAAGGCATGTATAGTTGCAGAAGGATCAGCCGATCTTTACCCACGTTTTGGCCCCACATCTTGTTGGGACATTGCAGCTGCCCATGCTGTAGTTTCAGGCGCCGGAGGAATTATACTAGGCCCAACAGGAAAAACATTGGATTATGACTTAGTAGAAAATGTTCTCAATCCTTATTTCCTTGTAGCAGCAGATAACAGATGGACTGAAGATTGGGTCTCCCATCAGTGAAATTATATTCTTTAATTTCATTGAATGAAGACTTTCTTGTCTCCTTTTCCACAATAGCCCAAAACCCGTCGATGTGAAATAGCCCATATCTTACGCCATAGTCATGTCCCACCTCGACGCATTAGAGGCGGAAGCAATCCATATCATGAGAGAGGTGGTTGCTGAGGCTGAAAATCCAGTTATGTTATACTCAATTGGCAAAGACTCTTCAGTCATGCTCCATTTAGCGCGAAAAGCCTTCCATCCAGGCAAAATTCCATTCCCAATAATGCATATAGATACAATGTGGAAATTCTCAGAAATGATTGAATTTAGGGACAAAACTGCTAAAGAATTAGATCTCGATTTAATAGTTCATATCAATCCAATAGGGAAAGAAATGGGGATGAACCCATTCACACATGGTTCATCTAAGCATACAGATATGATGAAAACACAAGGCCTGAAACAGGCATTAGACAAATATGAATTTGATGTAGCATTTGGTGGTGCCAGAAGAGATGAAGAAAAATCAAGAGCCAAGGAAAGAATTTTTTCATTCAGAACGTCAAAACACCGATGGGACCCAAAGAATCAACGGCCTGAGTTGTGGAATATTTTTAATTCACGAAAGAACAAAGGNGAATCAATCAGAGTATTCCCTTTGTCTAATTGGACAGAGTTAGATATTTGGCAGTATATCCATTTAGAAAAAATACCAATAGTTCCACTATATCTTTCGAAAAAGAGGCCTGTTGTAGAAAGAGATGGGGTGCTAATACTTGTTGATGACGATAGGCTACCTTTAGAGCCGGGCGAAAATCCTATGATGAAAAGCGTTAGATTTCGAACATTAGGATGCTACCCTCTATCGGGAGCAGTGGAATCCGAAGCCACAACATTACCAAAAATAATTCAAGAAATGCTTCTTACCACAACGTCTGAAAGACAAGGTAGAACCATAGATCATGATAGTAATGCATCAATGGAGAAAAAGAAACAAGAGGGGTATTTCTAATGTCTCATATCAGTAGCTTAATTGCCACCGACATAGATTCTTATCTCAAATCACATGAAGAAAAAAGTCTTTTGAGATTCATTACATGTGGTTCTGTAGATGATGGTAAATCAACACTAATTGGACGAATGTTATATGAATCCCACATGCTTTTTGACGACCAGTTATCTTCTTTGAAAATAGATTCCAAGAAAGTCGGGACCCAAGGAGAAGAGATAGATTTCGCTTTACTAGTCGATGGTTTAGCAGCAGAAAGAGAGCAGGGCATAACAATAGATGTAGCATATAGATTCTTTTCAACAGATAAAAGAAAATACATTGTTGCAGATACGCCCGGGCACGAAGAATATACGCGTAATATGGCAACAGGGGCATCAACAGCCGATGTAGCAATTATATTGGTAGACGCCGAACAAGGCGTTTTGACTCAAACACGAAGGCATTCATTCATCGTCTCTATGGTCGGCGTCAAGAATGTATTATTAGCAATCAATAAATTAGATTTAGTTGAATATTCTCAACAAGTTTATGACGATATTGTTTCCGAATATCGAGAGTTTGCGGATAGCGCATTGGACTTAGAATCTATAACTCCAATTCCAATATCTGCATTAATGGGAGATAATGTAGTAAACAAGAGTGAAAACACCCCCTGGTTTAATGGACAAACAATAATGCAATATCTTGAAACTGTGGAAGTTTCTAATCAAAAAGTACTCCAATCATTTAGAATGCCGGTGCAATGGGTGAATAGGCCAAACTCAAAGTTTAGAGGTTTTTCTGGTTTAATTGCCAGTGGAGAGATAAATACAGGAGATGAAGTCAGAATACTTCCAGGTGGCAATACCTCGCGCATCAAGAGTATAATCACATGGGAAGGAGAACTTCCTAAAGCAAAAGCGGGAAAGTCTGTAACAATTACTCTTGAAGATGAAATAGATGTGTCAAGAGGAGACATAATAGCTCCATCCACAGATCCTTGTGGAGAGGCGGATCAATTTCAGACACGCATATTATGGATGAATAACGATGCAATGATGCCGGGTAGGCAATATCTACTAAAATCAAGTACACAATCTGCTACATTGACTTTAGGTAAATTGAAACATCGAATTGATGTAAATACTCTTGATCTTCTGCCCGCTAAAACGTTACAGCTTAATGAAATTGGAGTTTGTAATATCTCTCTTGATAAGAGAATTGCTTTCGATTCCTATGATGAAAACCAAACAATGGGGGGCTTCATTATCGTAGATAGATTATCAAATAATACAGTTGGCATGGGCCTAATCGATTTCGCACTCCGTCGATCAGAAAATATTCATTGGCAGAAAATGGATGTTTCACAAAATTCTCGTGCGGAACAAAAATCCCAGACCCCTCGGATAATATGGTTTACTGGATTATCAGGTTCAGGCAAATCATCTATTGCAAATATTTTAGAAAAGAAATTACAATCCTTAGGTAAGCACACAATAACTCTTGATGGAGATAACATACGTCATGGTTTGAATCGAGATTTAGGGTTTACCGAAGCAGATCGGGTTGAAAATATTAGAAGAGTCGGAGAAGTTGCAAAGTTAATGCTCAATAGTGGATTAATTTGCATTACTTCTTTCATATCACCATTCGAATCCGAGCGTGCTATGGCGCGCTCATTAGTTTCTGAAAATGAATTTGTAGAAGTTTTTGTAGACACCCCTTTGTCTGTTTGTGAGGAAAGAGATGTCAAAGGATTGTATGCCAAGGCACGTTCCGGAGAGATACCGAATTTTACAGGAATATCATCTCCCTTCGAAGGTCCAAAGAATCCTGAAATTAGAATAGATACTACAAAAATTTCTGCCGAAGAAGCGGCAAATCAGATTATTGAATTTATTACAAAGCAATAATATATCTACAAAAATGACATAAAACAATCTAATAGAAGATTCCGACGCCTTCTTGACAGACGACAAGCCCGCAAAGTCTGATGAGTGCAGTTGATCAGGCAGAGTTACAGCGTATTGCACAACAAGTTGACCTCAATCGTCAAAGAATGGAATCTATTGAACAACAAATGAAACGCCTCGAGCAAATAAGATTGGAACAGATGCAAACAATAGAAACATTGTCTGCAATACCTTCCACTGGGGCTAAAGGTGCGATGATACCACTTGGTGCAGGTGTACAAATTGTAGCCGATATCCCGGCCGAAGCGGGTGCAGTAATAGACATCGGGAGCAGGGTTCAAGCGGAAAAACCTAGAACGGAAGCAATAGCAATACTTCAAAAAAGAACAGAAGAAGTACTGGGAATAATGAATAAGATGAAATCTGAATTCGATTCAATAGAAGAAACCACAATTTCTTTGGCGAATATTTTCAACAATCAGATAGCTAATCTGCAGGCAGATACTACCCCCGTTGAAACGGAAGCAATAATTCCTCAAAAATCACTAGAACCTGCTAAAACCTCTCGTAAGAAAAGGAAACGTGGTACAGAATTAACTCTTGACGATTAGGTGGTATTGTGGGATTATTTGATAGATTCAAAAGACAGGCCAAAGAGGCAGTCGATACAAATAAAATAACTATTCAAGAAGGAACACCAGAAGCAGACAAGATTGTTCAGCAAAGAGAAGAGTTACTTGCATCAATTCAAAAGTCCAAAGAAGAGAAAACACAGAGCTTTGATGTTGAAGAATCAGAAGTAACAGAAGAGCAGTGGGACGATTTTACAGAAGAATCTCCGATAAATCCATTTTCGAAAGAGCAAGATAAAAAATCGAGAAAAATAGCCCAAAAAGCAAAGAAAAAGGAACGTTTAAATTCAATAAAAACTCCTGAAAATAAGCCAATAGATAGAATGAAAACAACGACTGGAAGAACATTGGTGGCTACGGCTAAAAATTTTGAAATGGATGTTTCAGTTGCTACCGTTAACAAAGGCGGCCAAATAATCCGAGGCGGCCCAGTTTTAGATGAAATAATATCTCAACTCGAAGAAGAGTTATTGCAATCAGACATGGGGCATTCTGCTGTTATGGAAGTAGTAAATAATCTAAAAATCAATCTAATAGGTTCGAGAATAGATGCCCGTAAGGGTTTAGATAAAATTGTAGAAATGGTAGTCCGAAAATCACTTCAAGATCTTCTTGAAGCAGGTTATTGGGATTTTGATAGAACCATTCAATCATTCGCAGCAGTGGAGACGCCAGTTTCTATTATGATAGTCGGAGTTAATGGTACAGGAAAAACGACAACTACTGCAAAGATAGCTCACAGGTTAACAGAGCAAGGTTACTCCGTAGTCTTGGCTGCAGCTGATACATTCCGTGCCGGTGCAATAGATCAACTTGCANCTCATGCCGAAAGAATAGGAGTCAGGTGTATCAAAAGTCAAAGAGGCGGTGATTCGGCAGCAATATCTAGAGATGCAATTGAAAGTGCTAAGGCCAAAGGCGATGATATCGTAATAATCGATACTGCAGGTAGGATGCAAAATAAAACCAATTTAATGGAAGAATTACGCAAAGTTCACAGAATAACTAAACCTGATTTAGTGATATTTGTTGCAGATGCATTAGCCGGAAATGATGCAGTAACCCAAGCAAAAGAGTTCCAGAGAATTCTAAATTTTGATGGAGTTGCTCTATGCAAACTCGATACAGACGCCAAAGGCGGAGCCGCACTTTCGATAGCCCATGCAACGGGCCGACCAATCGTTTTAGCAGGAGTAGGGCAAGAATACGTTGACTTGAAGGATTTCGACCCTGAATGGTTCTTAGATTCTATCTTAGATTGAACCTTATGACCGCGTCGTTCATGTATAATGCCCCTTGTGTGCCGTTTGAAATGTCCCGAGTTGCCCTAATCGTAGTGGCCAATTCTATCAACGAAGGAAGAATNCGAGACATAATGTCCCGTCGTGGCTGGGACGTTGAANTTTGTCATGATGGCGATAAAGCAGTAGACGAATATGTCCGAATAGAACCNGATTTAGTTTTCCTTAGCTTAGATTTACCCACTATGAATGGACATATAGTTGCCCTTGAGATGAGAGANACNGATCCTTCATCAAGAGTGGTTTTCGTATCTAGTAAAGCGAGATTGTCTATGACGATGGATGCAGCATATTCTTCTGGCGCTGTTGCAACACTTGTAACTCCTATAACATTCGACAGTCTTGAAAGGAAATGGGAAGAAATTAATTCAGATATTCCGGAAGCCCCGGGGCTTTCCGACTTAGACGCATTGTACCCAGATATAGAGGAACCAGAGCCAGAACTACCTCCATTACCTCCTCTTCCTTCATTGCCTCCTCCTTTAGTTATCGATCCAATAGTAGTAAAGCCCAAGTCNAAGAAACGAAGTAAATTGAAGATATTAATACTCACAATATTGGTTATTAGTGGCGCTCTTGGNATTGCAAATTATCTAGATTATATTGATATTCAGGTATATCTAGATGAAGTTTCAAGACTCTTCGATTAATAGCGCCGGCACCGAATCAACAAAAACACTCCCTTCGGGTGCGCTTGTTAAGACTTCAACTTTAACAGAAGAATCAGTCAACAAAGTCTCATCATTATTTTCTAGCCGGTAATTTAACCGCCATCTTTTCAAAATTTCTCTAGCAATTATTATNAGAGTAAGTAAGGAAATACACGCTGCTACAAACCAGTAAATAACATCTAGAATTAATGACATTTATTGCCCTCTTTGAATTAAAGCATCCCAAGATGCTTCAGCATAGAGTTTTGCTGCAACGCTCCTATTTTCTGCCCTATGTATTCCCGAACCTACGATTATAATATCCGAACCGGACATAATACTATCATGCGGATTACCATATCGTTGTCCCATTTTTCCTGCGCCATTATCTAAATTAATTCCAGGCGTCCATATCATTTGTGCATCTCCTACTAAGCTCCTTAGTTCGGCGACATCATCTGCGGAACTTCCGTTTCCGATATATCCCAAAACATGTGGAGACGCTTTACCAGTTGAAATCGTTTCAAGCGTGTATTCATTGTTTAGTAAATTTCCACGACTCGACATCTGAGCCAATAGTAAAATACCTCCAATTCTTTCAACATCCGCCCAGCCTGCAGCAATTCCGTCGACAATATCAGGCCCAGAAATTCTATGTGCTGTCACAATATGTGCCCAAGATCGTATGTCATGTATTCCAGCCATTTGCTGCTGAGAAATGTTTCCAATATCTGCAAATTTCCGATCTTCGAATAACAATAAATCATGTTCTGCCGCCAAATTTGTCAAAACTGACCATTCTTCAAGATTGAAGTCTTGTATTAAATCTACATGAGTCTTCAAAACAGCAACATAAGGCCCCACTTCTTTGATTAAATNAATTAATTCTGAAATAGATGTCATATCTGCTGCCAAACAAACTAAAGATTTCTTTTTAACTGCAATTTCCATTATCCGATGAGAGAGAGGATTTGCACAATTTTTCCAACGCATACCCCAGACTGCCTCAGGCTCCATCATGCTAATCACCCACTAGGGGTTTGTCAAGTCTTCGCCTAAAATGTTCTTTACAGGCCTACGGCCTACACCGCTTTGTTCATTGACGAGTTGCTACGGGGACAGTCTATAGGGTGCCGGAATATGGGGAGTCAGATGGAGATATATAATTTCGAAGTTACTACTCGTGACATAGAAGGATTGACTGATGCAAGAGGAGATTCAGTCAAATCGATGTTAGAGTCAGACTATGGAGTACAAGTAAATAATGTGAGAGTTATTTTAGGCTATCAAGTCAAATCAGATATGTCTTTAGAGCAAGCAACTAGGTCTATTTATGATTTATTTGCAGATCCTATTATTGAAGTTGGAAATTTAGAAAACTCTCTTCTTGACAACAAGAACTTATTTTCTGAGGCGCCACAAATTGCAATAAAAGTGGGATTTAAACCAGGAGTTACAGATAATGCGGGCCAAGCCGGATTAGACGGTCTAAGAACAATTTTTCCAGAAATATCATCTGCTTCGCAAGTAGCTACAGCAATGACATACTTGTTCTGGGGAGTTCCCGGCGACATTTCTCCTAATTGGCTTTCTAGTAAATTACACAATCAAATGATTGAAAGGTCTAGTATATCTGATAGCAAAGATTGTCAAAAATCAGTTTGGCCTTCTTTGGATTTTCCTGAAAGGCCAAAGTTGACCCAAAAACCATCTGCAACAGTAAATCTTGAAGTCAGTGATGAGGAATTGATACAGATTAGTGAGAAAGGATTATTGGCATTAAATCTCGAAGAAATGAAAGCAATTCAAGAGAATTATCGCGATCCAAAAGTACGTGCTGCGCGGGTTGAATTGGGATTGCCCGAGAAGGCACCTACAGATGCNGAATTAGAATGTCTTGCACAAACATGGTCTGAACATTGTTGTCACAAAATATTCGCATCAAAAATACATCATGTTGATTTTGAGACAGGTGAAGACACGTACATAGATTCATTGTTCAAAACCCATATTATGAAACCAACATTAGATATTCAATCAGAAGTAAATTGGTTGCTTAGCATTTTTCACGATAATTCAGGAGTCATCGCTTGGAATGATGATTGGAGCCTTTGCATAAAAGCAGAGACACA
>JGI26256J51712_1000423_pt1 | contig 18475 bp, 19 predicted proteins | sample SaaInlV_150m_DNA_FD_51712 | JGI IMG/M metagenome (IMG submission 51712) | reverse complement strand
GTTGATCTGAGAAGACTTCTTAATAGTGATATATCAAATATTTCAATCCATTCCATTACATCTTCTTTCTTGAAAAGAAACTATCTAATTTTTTAACTATTGGATATTTTTCTAATCCTTTTACTATTTTTTGAGCACTGACAAAGAAAATTAAGATTGATATTAAAACTATGATTATCTCTCTGGCTACATCTGTTTTGTAATCTACAAAGAAACCGCCATTTTTAATTGCCCCATAGAATAAAGAAGCAATTATTGCTCCAATTGGCTCTAACTTTCCTAGGATTCCAATTAATATTCCATCAAATCCTTGGTTGAACTCTAGTTCCTGAAAAAAGTATCTTACCGCTCCGAGTACCTCTATTGCTCCTGCAAGGCCTCCTAGAGCACCTGAAATCAACATCCCAATTATTGCTGATCTATCAGACGGTATTCCAAGATAAGAACTAAATCTTGAAGGATATACACCCACAAGACCATCTCCACCAGAACGTAATTCATAGCCAAAGGTAGTTTTATTTAAAACAAAATGTGCAAGAATTGCAACAATTACAGCTATGAAAAAACCTGTGTTGAATTGAGAGTTAGGGAATATCTGTTTAAGCTCTGCAGTTTCTAAAATTCTAGCTGTAGCTGGAGCAATAGGATCTGCTCTAAATGGTCCGTTAGCCATATATGATACAAATAGCACGGCCACAAAATTTAATATAATCGTTGAAATTATCTCACTAACACCTGCATACACTCTTAGAAGAGCTGGTAATAACATCCAGAGTGCGCCTACGGTCATACCGATTAAGATACAGAGAGTAACATGACTCAAATGCCCTAAGTTGGTGAATCTATATCCAGCCCAGCCTGCGTATAATGCCCCAACATACATAGATCCATTGATACCAATATTAAACATTCCAACTCGAAACGAAATTAGTGTTGCAGTAGCAGTTAATATCAAAGGAGTAGCTTGATAAAGAGAGTTAGCTATATTTCTGGTTCCCTTGAATCCTCCCTCATAAAGATACTTTGCGACTTCGGATGGATTATTTCCAGTTGAAGTTATTAAGACCCATGCAACCAAAGTAGTTATAAATAATCCGGCAAAAGTAACTAAGACATCCTTAAAAGAAAACTTATCCATTACTCTGTAACTCCTGCCATATATAGGCCCATCTGTGATTGATCTACTTCTTTGGGGTTGACCCATTTTACAATCTGGCCTTCATACATAACGCCTACCCTATCTGCTACAGCCATTACCTCATCAAGCTCTGCAGAAACTAAGAGAACAGCTCCTCCATCATCTCTCATTTGAACTAATTGTTCATGAATTGCTTCAATATTGCCAATATCTACACCTCTTGTTGGCTGCGATGCAATTGTTAGCGTTGGATCTTCAGAAAGTTCCCTTGCAACAACAACTTTTTGTTGATTTCCACCTGAAAGTGAATTTACTTTTAAAGAAACGTTGGGGGATCTAATATCAAAATCTTCTTTAAGTTTATTTGCATGTTTTGCCACTTTTTTTAAGTTAAATATTCCCTTTGAGGAAAGTGGTTTTCTGAAATAGGAATTACCAATGAGATTTTCCCAAATACTTAGTTGTGTATTTAATCCAGTATTTGTTCGATCTTCAGGAATATGGGCAATTTTTTTTCTACGTATATTTTTTGGTGTTGAAGACGCTATATCTTCACCTAAGTACATTATTTTGCCTCTACTCGCCTTTCGCAAGCCCGTTAGAGCCTCAACAAGCTCTGTTTGTCCGTTACCCTCAACTCCTGCAATACCAACTATTTCACCTTCTTTTATGCTCATCTCTACACCGTTTACAGCTAATAGTCCTCGAGCATCGTGAACCCATAAGTTTTCTACATTTAAGATTTCATCTTTTGGATTTGATTCATCTTTTTTGACCTGAAGAAAAACTTCTCTTCCAACCATTTGGGAGGCTAATTCTGTAATAGAGGTATTTTTAGTTTCGGATACTCCCTGGACTTCACCAGCTCTCATAACTGTCACTCTATCCGCAATTTCCATAACTTCTCTTAATTTGTGAGTGATAAAGATGACTGTCTTTCCCTCATCAACAAGTGTTCTAATTACATTAAATAATTCGTCAGTTTCTTGTGGGGTAAGAACAGCAGTAGGCTCATCAAGAATAAGTATATTTGCATTCCTATAAAGAGTTTTTAGTATTTCGGTCCTTTGCTGAACCCCTACTGAGGCATCAATCATCTTTAAACCAGGATCAACTTTAAAACCATACTTCTCTGCAATATCCATAACGGACTTGTTAAGACCTTTCCAGTCAACCAATCCTTTAGAATTTTTAGGCTCCTGACCGAGACCAATATTCTCAGGAGCTGTAAAACTTGGTACCAATGTGAATTCTTGATGGACCATTCCAATACCAAGATTGATTGCTGTTTCTACTTTATTAATAGTTTCCATTGAACCATTAATTACGATTTCGCCTTCATCGGGTTGCTCGATTCCATAAAGAATCTTCATCAAGGTTGATTTACCAGCACCATTTTCTCCAACTAAGGCATGAATTTCACCTTTATTTACCTGAAAGTCAACATTTTTATTGGCTATAACGCCGGGGTAAGATTTTGTAATATTTTTTAAATGTATTGCTATTTCTTTACTCATATTTTAATTTTTAGATTTATTTAATCTTAATAATTTAGCCCGACACACGTCGGGCTAAATTAAATTTTTTGTCTAGTAATTAGTTAAATTAACCACCAGCTGTTACATCAGTAACAACAATTTCACCAGAAACAATTTTTGCTCTAACTTCTTTTACTTCTTCAGTTAAAGCTGCGACTTGGGCTGCCATATCAGCAGGTCCTTCGTCAGCAAATAATGAACTTCCATCAACTAACCATGTTGGACCAACACCGTTTTCAGCTGAACCGTAAGAAGCAATTTCGCTTACTACCATTCCAGCTTCAGTTCTATTCTTAATTGCAGAATAGACGGCGAAGTCTACATTCTTCATCATGGATGTGATCATAGTTCCAGGTTGCATAAAGTCTTGGTTGGAGTCAACACCGACTGCGAAATTACCTGTTTCCGCTGCGGCTTCATATGCTCCATTACCAGTTGAGCCACCAGCTGCAAATATAATATCTGCACCTTGCTCAAAACAACTTAATGCGATTTCTTTACCTTTAGCAGGATCTCCCCAGCTACCGGCATAACCGTCACAAAGTATTATGTCAGGGTTTGCATATTTTGCACCCTCTTCCCAACCTGTTTGAAATTTTCTAATTATTGGAACGTCCATTCCGCCCATGAATGCTACATGGCCAGTTTTGGAAAGCTTTCCAGCAATATATCCGACTTCAAAAGAACCCTCATGCTCCTTGAAAATAAGGTTTGAGACGTTTGGTAATAAATCACCATTGTCTGCTGTAATAACCATATCAACAATTGCAAATTGTACGTCTGGGTTAGCTAATGCTGCTTCTTTTGTAATTTCTGCTTCTGAGAAACCGACCGTAATGATCATTTCTTTTCCATCAGCTAGAAAGTTTTGAATAGCAGCCGCTCTTTCGCTAGGTTCTGTTTCTACATAGTCTCCTTGAATGCCAAGGTCAGCTACAGCTTTGTCGTAGCCTCTCTTAGCGGAGTCCATGAAGGAAAGATCGCCTAAAGCGCCAAGAACGATACCAACTTTTAATCCCTCTGGTTCTGCTGCAGGTGCTGCAGTTGTAGCAGGTGAATCTAATGATTCTTCCTCAACTACGACTTCAGCAACTTCCTCTGTTGCAGTATCTGATCCACCACAGGCAGATAGAACTAACATCAGGGATAGCAAAATCAAAGATGATTTTCTTTTATTTGTTATCATTTATTTACTCCTTCATTATTTAAATAATGATTAGTTAAGTTTATCACTTTATGTTTATCTGCCGAATCAGGATAAAAATATTTTTATTTTTAAGGGAGTAGTGATGAAGTTTTTGTTATGATTGAAAATAATTTTTCATCATCAACTTTATTCATCCAGTGAACATTTTTATCTCTACCAGATATTTCATTAACATCTACGACCGTTTGGCCGAGTGTCAACTCTGAAGAAGTCTCTACTTCAACATTTACAAAATCTCCAGTGGTTAAAGAGTCATCAACTAGGAAAGCTGTAACAAATGCATCATGCACAGGTGTACCATCTGGAAATTTCTTTTTGACAATCTCTAAATTTGCTAAACGCGACATTAGTCCTACAAGTAGTTCTGAAGTTTTTGTTTTAGTATCAGAAATATTTTTTATTCTTTTGGAAGTTGAAATTGCTTGATGAGTGACATCTAATCCCATCATTACAAGCTTTACACCAGAGTGTAATACAATATGGGTAGCATCTGGGTCGACGAGTATATTAAACTCTGCCGCAGGAGTTGTATTTCCTCCAGTTGCACTTCCTCCCATAAAAACTATCTGTTCAATATTCTCAACAATTTCTGGCATCTCTGATATAGCTTTTCCTATATTGGTCATAGGACCCAAAACACATAGTGTTACTTTCTCTTCGGAATTTGAAATAGCATCTTTTAGGAAAGTGACAGCATCTTGACCTTCTTCGGTTTTTGATGGTGCTGGAAAGGGAACTCCTCCTAATCCATCTGTACCATGAACCCACTCAGCAGTTAAAAGCTCTCTTTTTAAAGGAGCACTCTCTCCTTCGAAAACTTTAATATTATTCCTTCCAGCTTGCTCAAGAATCCTTAGCGCATTAGTAGTTCCTACTTTTACTCCAACATTTCCGGCAACTGTAGTTATTCCAAGTATTTCTTCATCTGTGAAGTGTGCAAGTGCGATTAATATAGCTACAGCGTCGTCAGTACCTGGATCAGTGTCGATAATTATTCTCATTTGATTTAGTTTATATTAAGACTCAGAATCAGCAAAGTCAACCGGTGACTCAGTTGGAGCTTCAACGGCTTCGAATTCTAAAATGCCCTCTTCAGAATTAAGAGATATTACAATCGTCGATCCAGCCTTGTACTTACCTTGAAGAAGTTCTTCAGATAAAGGATCTTCGAGTAATCTTTGTATGGATCTTCGTAATGGCCTGGCTCCAAATTCTTTGTTATATCCTTCAGTCGCTAAAAATTCTTTTGACTCTTCGGATAAGACTATCTCAATATCAGAGTTCTTAAGTTGTTTATGCACTCTATCTAGCATCAAGTCTACAATTTCTGTTACCTCTTCAACAGTGAGTTGATGGAATACAATTGTTTCGTCAATTCTGTTTAAAAATTCAGGTCTAAAGTGTCTTTTAAGCTCTTCCGCAACTTTGGATTTCATTTTGTCATAAGAACCTGTATCAGTTAAGTTGCTAAAACCAATATTTTTACTTAAATCTTTAGTACCTAAGTTAGAAGTCATTATTATTACAGTATTTTTAAAGTCAACAGTTCTACCTTGGGCATCTGTCAATCTACCATCTTCAAGAATCTGAAGAAGAGTATTAAATACATCTGGATGAGCTTTTTCAACCTCATCTAGCAATACGATACTAAATGGTTTTCTTCTAACTGCTTCAGTTAACTGACCACCCTCATCATATCCAACGTATCCCGGAGGTGATCCAATCAATCTGCTGACCGTGTGCTTCTCCATGTATTCAGACATATCTATCTGGATTAGGGAGTCTTCATCTCCAAAAAGAAATTCAGCGAGTGCTTTTGCTGTTTCTGTTTTTCCAACACCAGATGGACCTAAGAAAATAAATGAACCAGATGGTCTTTTAGGGTCTTTTAATCCTGATCTGGTTCTTCTTATTGCTTTTGAAACAGCATTAATTGCTTCATTTTGACCAATAATTCTCTTGTGTAACTCATTTTCCATTTCAAGTAATCTTGCTGTTTCCTCTTGTGTTAGTCTATGAACAGGTATACCTGTCCATTGAGCCAACACTTCTGCAATTTCTTCTTCGTCAATAACCATCTCTACATCTGTTGAAGAAACACCCTCAAGAGAGTCTATTTCCTCTAGTAAAATTTTTTCCTGATCTCTAATCTGTGCAGCTTTTTCAAAAAGTTGTGACTCAACAGCATCAATTTTTTGTTCTCTATAATTTTTTAATTTATCAGATAATTCTTGTTTCTCCGGATCTAGTGGTTTTTTGTATACCCTCATTCGGCTTCCAGCTTCATCAATTAAATCAATAGCTTTATCAGGTAAAAATCTATCTGAAATATATCGGTCAGCCATATTTACCGCAGATGCAATGGCCTGATCTGTAAATCTCACACCATGATGTACTTCATATCTATCCTTAAGTCCACCAAGTATTTCTATAGCATCAGACAAATTAGGCTCATCAACTTTTACAGATTGAAAACGTCTTTCTAAAGCAGCATCTTTTTCAAAATGCTTTCTAAATTCTTCCAAGGTTGTTGCACCAACTGTTTGTAATTCTCCTCTAGCAAGCATTGGCTTCAGAATTGATGCAGCATCAATAGCTCCTTCAGCAGCTCCAGCGCCTACCAAAGTGTGAATTTCATCAATGAAAAGAACGATATCACCACGTGTTTTAATTTCTTTTAAAACTTTTTTAAGTCTCTCTTCAAAGTCTCCACGATATCTTGATCCTGCAACAAGTGATGAAAGGTCAAGTGTATAAATTTGTTTACCTTTTAATGTTACTGGGATATCTCCTGATACAATTTTTTGAGCTAAGCCTTCAACTATTGCTGTTTTACCAACTCCAGGTTCACCAATTAAAACTGGATTATTTTTTGTTCTACGAGAGAGTATTTGCATAACTCGTTCGATTTCTGTTGATCTACCAATAACAGGATCTAACTTGCCTTCTTTAGCCATTCTTGTAAGGTTTCTTCCAAATTGATCTAATATTGCAGAGCCAGTACCTGAGCCAGATCTTTCACGACCACCAGTTGAGGCTGATTGTGGCTTTTTACCCTCACCTGATGAAGAGATTAACTTTATTACCGTCTGTCTTACTTGTGAGAGTTCTGCTCCAAGTTTTTTTAATACCTGTGCTGCCACACCTTCACCTTCTCGAATGAGCCCTAATAAAATGTGTTCTGTGCCAATGTAGTTGTGTCCAAGTTGTAAGGCTTCTCTAAGTGAAAGTTCAAGTACTTTTTTTGCTCTTGGGGTAAAAGGAATATGCCCACTAGGTGACTGCTGACCTTCTCCAATAATTTCAACTACCTCAGACCTCACTGAATCAATATTTATGGTCAATTCTTCAAGAGCCTTGGCAGCATGGCCTTCACCCTCTTGAATCAGCCCTAATAAAATATGTTCTGTACCTATATAATTATGATTAAGTCTTCTTGCCTCTTCTTGGGCTAGGACAACTACTCTACGAGCTCTATCTGTAAATCTTTCAAACATATGTTTATATTAATAAGTCTCCGTTTATACGCCTAAATGAAAATTACATGTATTTATTAAATCAACTTAATCTATAAATATGGATTCAAATGAGCTAACAAACATCATACCTATACCTAGTTTATGGGAAAATTTAGAAAAACTTGAAAAACGCTTATTTGAAGTTACTGTATCGGAAGATAATTATCTCACAGAGATTTCTCAGTATCTTATTGAAGCTGGCGGGAAAAGATTTAGGCCTATAATTTCTCTCCTAGCTGGTGAGTTAGGAGATGGAAACCAAGAAAGAGTAATTGATGCGGGTATTTCGGTTGAATTAATTCACTTAGGTAGCTTGTATCATGATGATGTTATCGACGAAGCTACAACACGTAGGGGAGTTGAAAGTACTAATCGTAAGTGGAATGCGACCCTCGCTATATTGGCTGGTGATTATCTACTTGCTAGGTCCTCTGAACTTGCAGCAGATAACTTAGGACTAGAATCTGTCAAATTGCTCGCATCTACTTATGCAGAATTAGTAGTAGGTCAAACAAAGGAAGTTCAATTTTCCTACAGCACGACTCATAGTAAAGATGATTACTTAGAAGTGATAGGTGGAAAAACAGCAAGTTTAATTAGAACAAGTGCAAAGCTTGGAGCAATGGCATCAAATTGTTCTAAAAATACTATAGATTCAATTAGTTCGTGGGCTTGGCACAATGGAATTATTTTTCAAATTACAGACGACATCTTAGACCTAAATTCAGACAGCGAAACGTTGGGTAAACCAGCTGGTAATGATATCCTCGAAGGCACCTATACGCTTCCAGTTCTTATTGCACTTGAAAAAAATCCCAAGAAGGTTGAAGAAATATTACTTCAAGTCAAGAATTCTGAAATTGCACTCACTGAAGTTCTAGGAGAGTTTAATAACGATGAGATAGTTGAAGAATCAAAAAAATTTGTGAATCTTCATTTTAAACAAAGTAATGACGCCATAAAAAATATAGAGAATAAGAAAATTTCAAATATTTTAAATAACCTAAATGAATACTTACTTCAAAGAAGTAATTAGTTTTCAGGTTTTAAATGAGGAAATGCAACAACTTCACGTATCGAGGTGTTCCCAGTAAGCATCATTACAAATCTGTCAATTCCAAAACCTAGACCACCTGTTGGGGGTAACCCATGTTCCAAAGCTTCTATGTAATCCATATCTTCAACATGGGCCTCTTCATCCCCTGACTCTTTTTTTATAGCTTGAGATTTGAGTCTTGCTTCTTGTTCAACGGAATCTATTAATTCAGAAAAGCCATTTGCAAGCTCACTACCAAAAGCAAATAGCTCAAATCTCTCAGTTATGCTTGGATTATTTTTACTATTTCTGGCAAAAGGGGAAACCTCTACTGGGTAATCAATTACGAATGTAGGATTTATTATTTTCTCCTCAACAAATCTTTCAAATAAATCATAAACCAGAAGCCCCGTAGTATTTATCTCACTATTAACTTCTATATNTTTTTTATTCAACTGTTCAACAACTTCATTAAAATCACTAGAAAATTCAACTTTGATACCTACCTCCTCTGAAACTAAAGTAAACATAGATGCTTTAGCCCAGGGAAATGAAAAGTCAGCATTTTTTTCATCAAAAGAGATAGCAGTACTCAATTCCAAGTCGTCAAAGACTGTAGAACACATATTTTCTACCATTTCAATAACACCATTGACATTTGTATAAGCTTCATAACTCTCCATCATTGTAAATTCAGGGGAATGGGTTTGATCTATGCCCTCATTTCTAAAAACTCTACCTAATTCAAAGACTTTCTCAAAACCTCCAACTATCATTCTTTTCAAATATAACTCTGGAGCAATTCTTAAATACATTTCGACATCAAGAGCATTGTGATGAGTTATAAAAGGCTTGGCAATCGCCCCACCAGCTTTAGGTTGCAATATTGGAGTTTCAACTTCAATAAAATCTTTGTCATGCATAAATTGTCTGATGGAGTTGATTATTTTGGAACGAATTTCTATTGTTTGTTTTGCATCTGGATTTACAATAAAATCTAGATATCTTTGCCGAAACTTGTTTCTTTATCTTTTAAGCCATGCCATTTTTCAGGAAGGGTTCTTAATGACTTAGACAAAATACTACTTGTAGAAACTTTGATTGAAAGTTGGCCTTTTTTAGTTTTCATTATTTCGCCCTTTACGCCGATGATGTCTCCAGAATCATATTTTGAAAATAAGACACTTTCTTCTTCGGATAAAGTTTTTGAGTCGACAAGAATCTGTATTTTTCCAGAATTGTCAATCAAGTCAAAAAAAGAAAGTTTTCCAAAAGATCTTCCATTCAATATCCGACCATGAATTTTGACTTCAACTCCTGAATGTTCAGCATCTTTTAGAGTTGTATGATTTTTAATAATATCTACTATTTGAGAAGTTCCTTTAAATTCTGTTGGAAAAGCATCTTGATTGTTGTCCAGAAAAAATTGGATTTTTTCTGCCCTAAGGTCATATATCTCTTGCTCTGATTTTGAAAGATTACTCACAATATGTATATTAATTATTTAAATTATATATCTCTTCAAGTCCATCTAAAGTTAGATTTCTTTCATAAGATGTATTTATGTTTAAGACTGGTTGAATTAAAGTTCCGAGTCCTCCGGTTACAACTACACCTGGGGATAGTTCTGATTCTAGTACTATCTTTTCTAGCATTGAATCAATCATTGAAGCGTGTCCCAAAACTAGTCCGCTTTGTATAGCCTCGTAAGTATTTTTACCTATAACTTTGTTTGGTTCTTTAAGTTCGACAGACTTTAATGAAGAAGTTCTTGAAATTAAAGCATCCAAGCTTATTTTTATTCCTGGGGCAATTGATCCACCAAGATATTCTTTATTGTGGTTTACAACATCAAAAGTTGTAGCTGTTCCAAGATCCACAATTATAACTTCTTTATTAATTTTTTTATAACCTCCGACTGAATTTGCAATACGATCTGGCCCAAGCTCTTTAGGGTTATCAATGTTTACTTTTAAACCAGTTTTAATACCAGGACCAACAACTAGTACCTCTTTAGATGAAAATTTATTTATTGCAGATACAACACTATCTGTAATTTGGGGCACAACAGAACAAACTATAGCTCCATGAAGAAGTTCATCATCTGCTTTCGAAAGATCAATTGTTGTTCTAAACATCATTAATAACTCATCTGAGGTAATTGTTTTCCTTGTCGTATACCTATAACTTTCCCAATTATCTGAGTTGCCTACACCAACAGTAGTTTCACTATTACCAACATCTATAGCTATAATTTTTTTCATCTATCCCTCTATTCTGAAATCAATGTTGTCTATCAACCTAATTCCCTCTACGTATCCAGCAATAATAATTATAAAATTTTTTGTGTTATCACTTATTGCACTAAAAGTATCTTTATCTAATATTTCGAGATAATCAATTTCAAGTAGACCATCTTTATTCCTTTGTAGTGTTTTTTCAATTGATCTACTTACAAGACCCGTTTCAAGAAATATTTCTTTTAGAGTATCAAGTTGTTTCTTTAAACCACTGGCAGTTTCCTTGCCTTTAGCGCTCAATAGTACGTTTCTGCTACTTAGCGCTAAGCCCAATTTATCTCGTACTATCTCCCCTTCAAGAAGATTAATATCTTTATTAGTGCGCCCAATATAATCTTTAATTAAAAATAGCTGCTGTGCATCTTTTTTCCCAAAAATAACTTTTTTAGGTTTTATGAGCTCAAATAATCTATTCACTACAGTAAGAACTCCATCGAAGTGTCCCGGTCTTGATTTACCCTCGTACTGTTCGCCTATATGGCCAGAACTAAGCAGATCTAAAAAACTATCACCATATATGTAGTTTTCATCAGGTGTAAAAAGATAATCTACATTTAGCTTCTCTAGATTTATAGAGTCTTTTTGAATGTCCCTGGGATATTTTTGGTAGTCATTAGTGTCATTGAATTGTTTTGGGTTTACAAAAATTGAGACAATGGTTTTTAACCCGGATTTTTTAGCTTCTTCTATTAATGAAAAATGTCCTCTGTGTAGGGATCCCATAGTTGGTATAAAAAATAGATTTTCTTCATACATATCATCTGTTATTTTTTTTACATTTTTCATATTTATCGTGCCCTATATTGGTGCCCGTAATTACTTGTAAGTTATACTACCTTTTTTTTCTACTTTTTGATCATTTAAATTAAAGTCGGCGATATCAAATACATTGATGATTTCGCAGAGTGGTTCAACTACAAACAATCTATTTCTCCAATCGTAGTGTGGAATTGTTAACTCTTTCGAAGAATTATTTTCGTTATTGAAAAAAATAATATCGATATCAATTAATCGTGGTCCATATCGATAAGTTTTTTTTCTACCAAGGAAATCTTCTATTTCTTTAACTTCATTTAAGAGATGTGAAGAAGTTTTTGAGTACTCAATTTCAGTCACTATATTATAAAAATTTCTTTGGTTTGTTTCCAACAATGCATCTGATTCAAAAATTGAAGAAACTAGATTTATTTGAGCAATATTATCAAGCTCTATCAGCGCATCCCTTAAATTTTTTTGACGATCACCAATATTAGATCCTAATGAAAGAATAATTCCCTGATAGTTATCCACTGTAGGTAACGCTGATGTCTTTGGTCTTCTTGCTAAGGGCAGTATTCGGTTTATGAACTGTAATGATTAATTTATTTATTTTTGCATCAATTAGATTTTCATATATATATTTAGCTAATGTTTCAATAAGATTAAATGAAGATGTTGCAACTAATTCTTGGACCTTCTCAACATAGTCCGCATAATTAATAGTTGTCTCTATTTGATCATCAACAACAGTGTTCTTGTTAAGTATTATGTGTAAATCAATTAAAAATAGTTGATTTTCTATCTTTTCAAACTCATAAACACCATGTTTACCATGTGTTTTTATTCCATCAATTTTAATGTCGTAAGACATTTCCTATTAACTTGGAATTAAAGCAATTGCTTTAGGTGATAAAGGTTTTCCTAAAATACGTTCAAGAATTGTTCTAGAAAATATAGGGTCTTCTAATAATTTTGAGTAAATTAAATAACCAGCCAATATCCCTGGAACCTCTTCGTCTAAATACTCTCTATGAATTAATAACTTTCTTTCTTTGTCAGAGAGAGCCTCTTTAATGGCTTCAAAAATGACCGAGATAGACTCTTTTGGAGGATTCTCCCCTAAAGGAAAATGATATGTCCTAAAGCCAACTTCTTGATAGTTTGTTAGGTTGAAATCAGTTTCCAATAAAGAGAATATAGAGTTGATCCCATTACTTTTTAACCACTGAACCTCTTCTTCTCTTCTGATTTTTCTAGAAGTAAGGCCTCCGCCACCTATGCATTCTGAAACAGCTAATTTGCCTTCGATTATCCAGTGAAAATCATTTGGTTTTAGTCCCGCCATCATCAGCCTTTCCTAGGTGTTAAACCATAGTAGCTTAACAAATTTTTTAATCAATGAAGTGTAATCTGACCAAAGAAACTCCTTGGTTTTGGCAGTGATTAAGTAATTCTTCATCGGAAGTTTTTAATAACTTTGTGAACTTTTTTCTTGAGTAGCCTACAACTAACGGATAGTCTCCAACAAACTGACCAATGGATTCAAAAAGTGTTGCAGACTGCTCTTGAGTTTTTCCAAAACCTAGTCCAACATCAATTGCTATTTGATCCCTATTTACACCTGTTTCTAAAATATTTTCAACCTGTTTCATAAGGTCATTCTTTACATCCTTAACAATATCTTTGTAATCTACTTTATCGTGAATAGATGATGAATTCTTATTTCTGTGGGTAAGTATCAATCCGGCAGAATGTTTTCTCAAAGTAGTTATCATTCTTTGGTCTTGACCTCCAGAAACATCATTGACCACAGAAAAATTATTCTGGAAAGCTTCTTCAGCGACAATTGGATTGAAAGTATCTATTGAGTGGTAAAAATTATCATTTTTATGTTCTAAAAATGAATTTAATCTGAGTAACTCTTCTTCTGTTGTTATAGATTTAAAATTTGGTTTTGTTGAGACGCAGCCAATATCAACAAAGTTGATACCTTTTTTTGATGCTGTTTCATAAACTTCAGGGATTTTTTCTTGTTTGTTAAGTAAACCATCATCTGAAAATGAATCATTTGTGATATTCACTATTCCAAGTAAGTTGTTAGTTAATTTTCCTAAAAAATTATTCCAAGAAAACAACTTATTTAAAGTTCGCTATAGCTTCTGACCTGAGTGAATAATCTAATTCATAGATACCTGAGCTAAAAGTCGTAATTACGTCTGAAATTGTACTTTTTGGATTCATTAAATCTGAGCATAAATGTTTAGCGGTAACTCTTATAAATACTCCTTCAGGTTCTAATTCTTTATGAATAACCTCTGCTGCCTTTTGCGTAATTTTTTCTTGCAGAGTTAAGTCATTTGAAAGGTGATTAACCAAATCACTAAACTTTGAAATTCCTGCAATTTTATTTTTTGGAAATACAGCTATGTCGAACGAACCAAAAAAAGGAAGTAAATGATGTTCACACAAGCTTGTGAAGGGAATATTGCTTAAGTATATTGGCTGGTTGTGTGTCACTTTATCAAGACTCGTAAAGATTTCTGATAATTCAGATGAATTTTGAGATAATTTTTTTTCTATCTCCGTAGTGAATTTTTGCAATATGGNNAGAGATTCCTCTTCAGGCTTACTAGTAGTTTTTTGAATAAAATTNAATAAATCATTGAGTACATCACTCTTNTCTAACTTACCCACTATGCCAGCTTTAAAGTTTTTCCNGAGCCATTAATTTTAACTTTTTTTATTGATTTAAAAATTCTTGAAACTTCTTCTCTATCAATTGTTTCTTTTTCCATCAAGACCTCAACCATTGCATCCATTTGTTTTTTAAATTTTTTAAGGATTTTACCAGCTATTGCATGAGCATCATTAAGAAGAATTTTTACTTCATCGTCTATGGAGGAAGCTACTTCATCCGAGTAGTCTTGTTGTCTACCATAATCTCTTCCAAGAAATACTTCATTTGACCCCTTGCCGAATAACATTGGCCCTAGTTTGTCACTCATACCAAATTCCATGACCATTCGTCTGGCAATTTCAGTAGCCTTTTCAATATCATTAGATGCACCTGTTGTTGGGTCTTTAAATACTAGTTCCTCAGCAACTCTTCCCCCCATCAACATCGCTAATCGATCTTTTAATTCAGCTTTTGATGAAAGATATTTTTCTCTCTCAGGTAAAGCCTGTGTATACCCTAAAGCCCTGCCTCTTGGAATGATTGTAACCTTATGTATGGGATCTGCATTTGGAAGGGCCCAGCCAACTAATGCATGTCCAGTTTCATGATATGCAATTATTTTCTTTTCCTCGTCACTCATAAGTCTGCTTTTTTTCTCCGGCCCAGCGAGAACTCTGTCGATAGAATTTTCGATATCTGTATTTGAGATAGTCTTTTTACTCTTTCTTGCAGCCAGTAATGCTGACTCATTTAATAAATTTGCTAAATCAGCTCCTGTAAATCCTGGAGTTTGTTTAGCTATTGTTTTTAAGTCAATATTTTTTGCAAGCGGTTTACCTTTAGAGTGAACTTTTAAAATCTGTGTTCGACCCTCTAAATCAGGCCTGTCAACAATTACTTGTCGATCAAATCGTCCAGGTCTTAATAGTGCTGGATCAAGCACATCTGGTCTATTTGTAGCTGCCATAAGAATTACTCCCTGATTAGACTCAAATCCATCCATTTCTACAAGAAGCTGGTTCAATGTTTGTTCTCGTTCATCGTGACCCCCACCAAGACCTGCTCCACGCATTCTTCCGACAGCATCGATCTCATCAATAAAGATAATTGCTGGAGACGAATCTTTTGCTTTTTTGAACAAGTCTCTTACACGACTCGCCCCTACACCAACGAACATTTCAACAAAGTCTGAACCAGAAATACTATAAAATGGAACATTAGATTCCCCAGCTACAGCTCTTGCTAGTAGGGTTTTACCTGTACCGGGTGGTCCAACTAATAAAACACCCTTGGGAATTTTTGCTCCTAGGTTATTAAACTTTTCAGGAGATTTAAGGAATTCTTTTATTTCTTCAAGTTCTTCTTTTGCTTCCTCAGCTCCTGCAACATCATTAAAAGTGACCTTAGGAGTTTCTTCGTCCATCTCTTTAGCTTTAGATTTACCAAACTGCATAATTTGATTGCCATTAGTTCTCACTTGAGAAAACATATAAAACATGAAGCCAGCAAGGAATAGCCATGGTAAAAATGCTATAAAATAATCTTGAAAGCCAGCAGGTTCAGTGTCAGTACTTAACTCAATTTCTTCGTCTACTAGTAGTTGAAAAACTTCCCCTTCGAAACCTTCTGGATATTCGGTTTTAAAAACTTCACTTTTACCTATCACTTCAAAATGCACTGTGTTTGACTGCTCTTTAATAATTGCTTCTTCAACTTTTTTCTCATTAATCAAAGATTTAAATTCAGAGAAAGAAACCTGCTCAGGTGCATTTATATTTTCGTTGTATTGCTGAACACCAAGAAAAATTAACAGCCCTAAAGCAGCGTATAAAAAAAATGACCTGTTTTTATTTTTTTCTTTATTATCCATTATGTTTTAATTTAATACCCGCACGATTAAAAGTAATTATCAAATTTAAGAAAGTACACCAAGATAAGGGAGTTCACGGTATTTTCCGTTGTAGTCAAGCCCATACCCCACTACAAATTCAGGACCGATTTCGAAACCGCTGTAGTTTATTTCAATTGGATCTTCAGCGACGTCTTTTTTAACAAACATACAAAAAATTTCAATATTTTTTGGATTTCTTGATTCAAGTAGTTTTTTTAAGTTTGAAAGTGTGAGTCCGGTGTCATAAATATCTTCCACAATCAAAACATTCTTGTCTGTGATGTCATATTCTAAATCTTTTATAATTTTTATTTGTCCTGATGATTCAGAACCATAATAAGATTTGATACTCATAAAATCAAAAGTTACATCAAGCTGCAGTTGTTTTGCTAGATCGCTCACTACAATAAACGCGCCCTTCAAGATGCCAATTACAACTAACTCTTCTTCTTCGTATTTATCATTAATTTTGGTGGCAATTTCAGAGATTTTATTTTCAATCTCTTCCTTAGATATCAAAGTTTTAGAAATTTTCAATTTTACCCTTTTCTACAGAAGCACTTATTATATGTGAATAATTCTCTTTATGAAAGTCAAGAGCCACGTCTGACTTTCTTATTCCTGGTAGCCAAATTATTTCATCATCTAGAATCATCATTGGCCAAACCTCTTTCATTAATCCTTTAATGCCAAAAGACCGCATAACTTCAGATACTTTTTGGTCAGTTCCGTTAGCCCTTATCTTGTCACCACTCTCTANCATCCTCGTAGAAATGTTATTACTACCNGGTGGAATTGCTAAATTCCACCTATTATGAGANGTTACTTTTTCAACTTTTACAAGATTTAAATATCCATAACTTAATTTGTCTAGGTTAGGTTGTTCACNCCAAAGATGTTTGTTAACAAAAATTAAAAGTGAGGATGATTTCAAGCAAAACCAGTCACCATAAAAAGATACTTGACTACCAGAAGTAATGACTTCTTTTATTTTATCAATATCCTTTGACTCCATTCCTGACATACCTAGTAGTTTTGCAATAAGTGACAAGGATGAAATTAATTCAGGATTATTAAAATTCATCATAGATTGGAATCTCAACATACCCTTTGCTTGACTTAATAAATTTTAAAAACCTTGTTTCTCCTGGAAGTGCATACTCTACCTCGGTAATTATTTGATTAATCTTATCTTCTAATGAACCGGTAAATCTTTCTTTGACCTCATCAAAAATAACATTTCTAATCCAATTTCTATTTATTTGGTTATCAAAATTTGTCTCATCATCAAGGTAATTGATTTTGTTTTTTTCAGCATAGCTAATAACTTCTTGCTTGGATACACTCGATAAGGGTCTTAGTATTTTATTCACCTGTACGGGAGTTGACTTTAAACCATGTAAACGTGTACCTCTAAATAGATTCATAAAGAATGTTTCAACTCTATCAGACAGGGTGTGCCCAAATAAGAGATATTCTTCTTCTTCAATGTCCATATTCAATTCTTTCATTCTCACATTTCTCATTTGGGTTTCAGATGCATTGGGCTCTAAAGAGGTTTGTATTGAGACAAAAGCAATACCTAATTGGTTAGCAATAGATTTTGCTTGTAGTTCTAAGTCACTTGAATGAGTTTGGTTGTGATTTACGAAAACACTTCTTACATTTTTAGAATACTTAGTAGCTAAGAAAGCCAATACAGCACTATCTACACCGCCACTTAAAGCCACTACGTATTTCTTGTTAATATCAAAGTTTGATAAGAATTTTTCTTCGATTGGGTTAGACATTCAACACCGAGAATACTTTTATTATTCTTTTACCTTATATCGTTTTCTCGTTACCTGTCGAAAATACTGAACTACGTTTCCAAGAATTACTAAGGTTGCGATTGCAACTGAAGTAGGAATAAGAAATTTGTAAGTCCACGCAGGATCTTCAGGTTCTTCAATTTCTTCCTCAATTACTATTGCAGGTACTGGTAGCTCATTCTCACCATTGTGATCATCAGCTAACGCCATCGCAGGAAAAATTAGACTCCAAACACTAATATACATAATTAATTTTTTCACATAAAAAGACTAGTTAGTTATTTATAAAATACGATTAAATTTTAAAGATATTTTGAGCCGAAGGAGGGAATTGAACCCTCGGCCTGCTCATTACGAGTGAGCTGCTCTACCACTGAGCTACCTCGGCAATAGTTGGGGTCTCTTAAAAAGTGAAAATCCCAGTTGATCTTGCGACCTTCTGGGACTCTCGTACTATCTTGTTTTCAATCTTTCGATTTCATTTGAGATAGTTATATAAAAGTAATGATTTTATTAATTAATTGCAACAAAAAATAAGATTAATTTTCGCGAACATTCAGAAAATTTTTAATAGGTGACTCGTACAAACTAGGTTCGAGG
>JGI26256J51712_1000370_pt1 | contig 19730 bp, 23 predicted proteins | sample SaaInlV_150m_DNA_FD_51712 | JGI IMG/M metagenome (IMG submission 51712) | reverse complement strand
ACGACTAACGACCCATTAAAAAAACGAAACAAAACATCAAAATAAAATTAATTGTTCCGAGGACACCTGTTCCGATGGCATCCGCATACTATCCATATCATTGCAGGCTGTTAATAACAGCGCGGCGACTATTATCAGTTTCTTCAAAAACATCTCCTTTCAAAAAACCATCCCTTATTACTTTCTACCCTGATACCCGTAACGTTGCCGCTTAGCAACTACAACTGGCGTCGTTTCCACAACATTGTCAGTGGGGACATCTTCCTCCGTAACAACGACTTCTTCTTCGACCGTTATGTCTTCTATATTATCGACAACTTGAACATCCTCTACATCCTCTACATCCTCAGTTGTCGTTAATTCACTCNCAGACACCGTTGATACTGGAGTCGATTTAAACAAAAANCCGATAAACCCTAAAAACCCTACAACTAATAATAACTCTAATGTCGAGATGGAAGATTTCTTCGTCCCCTGAGTTTGAGCTAGCAGAGCATTTTTCTTAATCTCATCATTTTGATAAATAACAACCGGGTTAAAATCACTTGCCGGATATTTCTTAGCCGCAAAAACTTGCGCACTACCAACACCACTTAAAACAAAAACAATAACCCAATAAAGCAATGATTTTTTTAACATTTCAATGTCCCTGTTTATTACTGACTAATGGCGGAGTATATCCCAGCTATGAAAAACTTGCCAATTCCTTTTATTTACGTGCCATTAGCCATGGTTTTGATCAACAACACGCCATGAACTAAGCCTGTTTAATTTAGGTCTTAGCCATTATTAAATCAAGGAAACCTCCTATGGAAATTGGCTTAATTCGTGAAATTCGTACGGCTGAATTTCGAGTTGCACTGACGCCTTATGGTGTTGAACAACTATCCTTAGCCGGGCATAGTGTCAAAGTCGTTCAAGGTGCTGGCGAAGGGTCTGGGTTTAGCGATGCCTCATACCTTAATGCAGGCGCGCATATTTGTGATGCAACCAGTGCTTGGGACAGTGAGTTAGTCCTTAAAGTTAAGGAACCTATCGCTAGCGAATACCTATACCTACGCCAACAAATTCTATTTGCTTACTTACACCTTGCTGGTAGTGACTCGCAATTAACACAACAACTATTAAAAAAAAATACAACGGCTATCGCCTACGAAACAGTTACCGACCAACAAGCCCACTTACCATTATTAGCGCCAATGAGTGCGATTGCCGGAAATATGAGTATTGTAATCGGCAACTACTTTTTAGCCTCTCCACAAGGTGGATCTGGNATACAATTAGGTCACATCAATGATCAACATTCTGGGCATGTTGTCATTATTGGCGATGGTATTGTCGGCCAACATGCCGCGCGAATGGCTATCGGAATGGGGGCAACCGTAGAGTTAATCGGATTATCTAATCAAGGATCCCCCTTGACCGATTTAACACTCAAACAAATACCCTATTATTATTCTAGCCCTGAAGTTATTGTTGATCGACTTAAAATAGCCGACCTTGTCGTGGGTGCCGTTTTAATACCGGGACATAAATCACCCTGGGTCGTTACCCATAACATGGTAAAAGAAATGAAACCCAACTCAGTTATTATTGATGTCAGCATTGATCAAGGTGGCTGCATTGAAACATCCCATATCACTACCCACAAAAAACCTGTCTTTAAAAAACATGGTGTGATTCACTATGCTGTCACCAATATGCCAGGAGCATATCCCAGAACGGCAACCTGTGCCTTGGAAAAGGCAACCTTGCCTTATATTTTAAATTTAACCAACTATGGCTTTTTCAAAGCCAGTAAAGATCCTTATTTTGCACAAGGTATTAATACTTATTCAGGAAAAATAACCCACGAAGCCGTGGCTGACTCACTTCAACTTAAAGATTATTACCAGCCATACCAGTAATGCATCAGTAGCCAAAAACACAACTAATAAAAAAAGGCCTGAAATTTTCAGGCCTTTATTTATTAAAAATTTAAGTTAAAGATCTCCGATCTTTCTATTTTGGGGGAGTATTGTTATCGCATCTAAAAACGACACCGATTGACCCTTGAATCTTATTATTCTTATTATTTTCTTATTATTATTTTCGCCAACTTATCGAAAAAGCGAAATTTATTTATACTCCGTTACACTATCGATTGCAACAATAAAAACGATAAATTTTAACTAAATCCTAATCACTCAAAAAATCTCAATGAATCACCTCAGAAAGCAAAGAAGCGGACCAACTGATTGCTAAATTCCTAACTAACTCAGGGTAAACCATTTCGTCATATGGCAAGCACTCCCCAATTAACAGAAAATCTTTCCTCAACAGATATTTATCCTTATGTTGGGGCAAATCATCCCAGTTTTCAAGCAATCTTAAGATTGTCTCGCTAAATTCTGTCTGACTCATAATATTGGGAACCCCTTCCCTATGAATTTCGAGAAATGAATAGATGATGTAGTTTCCAATATCCTTGGTTAAGATATATTCTTGGGAATCCATTCTGTCGATAAATTTCTGAACTCTCGTTTTCATAGCACCCCCTTGTCAGACTTTGAAGGTATACAATTAGTGTACGAGTGATAAGTTCCTCTGATTATCTATACATGTCAACCTACAATTTCATAACGACTCAAAACGCCCCTTTTTAACACTCAATATTCAACTAGCGTATCTATATTTTCTTGAATTTTTAGTTCATATTTTTTAAACAAATCTGATAGATTAATAATACATTTAGCTTTTAAGCAGGCTTCCCAGACCTTAGGCGTCCCCAGATCAAGTTGAGCACCAAACCCTTCATCACAATAATCATAAATATTGGCGACATAATTTTTACTGTGTTCATCCATCATCACGACCATTTTTCCCCGTAACTTACGGTTATATCGAATCGAATAAACAGCCGTTATTTGTTCTCTAAGAAAAGTATTCTTATCTAAAGCACGAGCGACTTGTTGAACAAATGTCTTACTGTGATGCTTACCTTGATACACTTTAATAGCGTTATGATGATTGATAATGACTGGGTTTTTAATTAATGCTTCATAGATCTTATTCTTAACGCGAAGTTTCTCTGTAGAAGAACTATTCGCTAAAGTTTCCTCATCCTTTTGAATTTGTCGATCTTTCTTAACGGTCGCTTTCTGAATTCTTTTCAACTCTTCGGATAAGTCTTCATTTTCCTGTATTAATTCCAATGCAAATTGACTTTCTTTTTCCAGTTCTAGCTCTAAATGATTTATGTCATGCTGATCAATATGGTGGGTATTTTTTAAACTTAAACGCAACTTTTTGATATTACGCTGCGCCTTCAATAATTCTTCTTCATTAATCTCTTTCGCCAACCCTAATTCACCTAATTTATTATTAAGCTCTTTTAAAACATTTCGCGCGGTGGAGACTTCTTCTTCACGTATATTCAACAACCGCTTTAAAACCTGTTCACGAAGCCAAGCAACCCGAAATAAAAATAAACTAAAAACTGCCAACCAAAATGCCGGCCGACTTCGTGGCCAGGCAACCGTAAAGAAAAAGGTTTTTGCACCCTCCCAGTCTTCATCAATCAGTCGTTGAATTAATTCTGGTAAGGAAAATGTCATACTCTGAATAACACCGGTCACGATAGGGGGGGTCGGTCTCTTGAAAAGAGATAATTTAATTTCATGTTGCTGATAACTAATAATATTAGTTGAGTGAATTTCACTGCGTTCGGTAAAAATATCTAAGCGATTCGAAAACAACCTTTTCCCGTCCTTAGAAATCTCCAATTCACTGGTCAGTTTAGTATCGCTAAGACTTGATACCATCAAATCAACACACAACTCCCCATCAAATTCATTACTCAGGCAACTATTAAACTGATTCTGAACCAAATTTAAAAGCACATGTTGCTCTTCAAGCGTCTCATAACCAATATAACTGTACAAATAATGATTATTAATACCCGTTAAGATCGCAACAAAAAAGAACAAGATCGACAGGTAAAGTCGATTAATTATCGATATTTGTTTCATACGCCTACTTCTTTACAATTATTCTTATTAACTTGCACTATCAAATATTTTACATCGATATTACAGGACTTATGAAAATTCATTAACTTATATCATCTGTAAAAAAAATTCATGTTAATGGTAAAGTGAAAGCATTGTTAACACATATGAAAAATCACTTTTCATCCACATAAAAAAAATAGCTTATGTTACGACTAATCAGAGGATTACCCGGTTCTGGGAAAACAACCTTAGCCAAACAATACAACTGCCTTCATCTCGAAGCGGATATGTATTTTATAAAAAATGGCCAATATAGCTTCGATAAACATCAATTACAAAATGCCCATCAGTGGTGCTTATTGCAAACAGAAATTGCCCTTAAAAATAATATGGATGTTGTCGTCAGCAATACCTTTACACAATTATGGGAACTCGAACGCTACATTAAATTAGCCGTTCGCTACAACATTAAATATCACATAATAGAAGCCACAGGGACCTACCCTAACGACCACAATATCCCCGAAGAGAAATTAACGCAGTTAAAAGCTAAATGGCAATCATTTTCTTAGTTTTTCGACAAAAAATTAAGTTGCAGTTCAACTGACAGTCTCTACGAACGCATTAGAACACGCGGTTTTCATCTTGAGAAAAAATTACTCTTCGTGAATGAGATACTCAGGCGACTCGTTTTCATCCGAGTTCCGATGAATTCTAACCTCTGTTGGGTAGGCAAATTCCAAATGATTGTTTTTTAAAATAGCTGCTATTTTAAACAGCACATCCTCTTTAACAGCCAACCATTTAGCCCAATCAACAGTTTTAGAAAAACAATAAATTAGAATATCAATAGAGAAATCATTATAACGATCCATAAAAACTAACTGCGTCGACTTAATCCCTGCAGAATCTTCGTGCGAAGATAATTTAAGTTTTTTACGACTGTCTCTATGCTGTTGTGTTGGGTTAGCAATATCCGGGTGCGTTTTTAACATCTCCCGAATATCATCCAGTGCCTTTCGTATATCTTCCATATTACTTTCATAAGTCACCCCGATGTACATTTTAATCCTGCGACCCACTATCCGGCGATCCATATTCCTTACGCTTGAAACCGAGACCACCGCATTGGGAATAACGATCAACGCATTATCAAAAGTTCTGATGGTCGTGCTACGCAAACCAATTTCAGAAACCGTCCCTTCCACATCCTCTATTTTTACCCAATCGCCCATACGATAAACATTATCAAACAAGATGGTAATACCTCCAAAAAGATTCGATAACGTATCTTTCGCAGCAAGCGCAAAAGCTAACCCCCCGATACCCAACGTTGATAATATCGCTGTGATATTAATTCCAAAATGACTTAAAACCACCGCCATCACGACAATAATAATAATGGCCTTAACAACTTGAACACCCAGCGCCACTAATTCCTTTCTCAGGTCCTTATTTATCCGCGTGAGCCTTTTTAAATGCACCATTACAACAATGTTAATAATACACAACAACAACCAGACAAATATTAGGCTAAAAATGACAAAGCTCATCGACTCTATGACGCTTCGATAATCAGCTTTGTAAAAAAATGCATACGTTGCCAAATCAATACCAAAAAACATCAGTCCCATTCGTATAGGGCGAACAACCTGTTGATAATTCTGATCTTGATGATCGTCATCATCAGATACATACTTCTTGATGAAATAATTAGTAAATCTAAAAAAGAGAGGATAACTAAAATAAACTAAAGCAATAATAACAAACGATAAACTAATTCCTCCAATGTCGACATTAAACGGGATCAGCTTGTAATTAATCGCACGAATACCATCAAAATTATTTATATAAGAGATTGCAGACAGTAATGAGAATTGTTGAAACCAATGTATCGAGGCAATTTTACGAGGATTATTAATTACATACTTCAAGATATCCTGGTAAGTCGTATTAACCCGGGTAAACTGCTGATAATTATTTCTGACATCAACTGTAATTTGGTTGTCTTCTTTGCTTTCAGGCAATGGTAATAAATCAGCAACCTTTTGACTTTTATTAAGCGCTTTTTGTGAGTCAACGACAATGGCTTGAATCCCTTTGTAGCGGTTTGATGCTTCGATTAAGTATTCAATATAACGATTTATAGCCTGACTAGCATTCAAGTACTCAACACTCAATTGATCCCTCAACACGGCCATTTCATTACCACGTTCTTGATTGACCGTAATTCGTGATTGAAAAAAACTTAATTGACGTTCATTACCAATTTTCGGTAATTTACGTGCCGATGTCCTTTTTAATAAGGCCATCAATTGATCTAACTGACTAATCTGCTCTTCCAATAATTGATTCAATACCGCTTCATGCGCCGTACCACTCTCAATACCCCCCAAAGCATCGTTAAATGCTAACAGTTGACTAACGGTTTTCTCTATTTTTTGCTGATCATTGCTTATGCCCGCCAGCACCGGCGAACTCACAAAACAGCATAAAATAAGCATCAAAAGTCTCATGTTCATACACATAAAAGAAAGTACCTTGTTAAAAACATATTTCCAACGATCTCTACTTAAAAGATCGCTAAGCATTATTAGCCTGAAAGCATTTCATCACGCAGAAAAACCCATTCCGTCTCATTGGAAAATTCAGGACTGAAATAATAACCGTTAACATTAAAATTTTTTATGGCCTCTGGCGCATTAATAGCATTCTTAATAATATAAGCAGTCATCAGCCCTCGCGCTTTCTTAGCATAAAAGCTAATGACCTTATATTGACCCTTTTTATAATCTTTAAACACCGGCGTGATTACATCGGCAAGTAATTGCTTAGCATTAACTGCTTTAAAATATTCGTTAGAGGCTAAATTAATTAAAACATTGGAGCCTGACTGATGAAGATCCTTGGTTAATTGCTGGTTAATTTGACTGCCCCAAAACGCATAAAGATTCTTCCCTTGGGTATTTTCAAATCGTGTGCCCATTTCTAATCGATACGGTTGAATCAAATCCAACGGGCGTAATAAACCATACAAACCTGACAAAATACGTAAGTGTCCTTGTGCAAAATCAAATTGCGCCTCCGTTAAGGAAGTCGCTTGCAGGCCTTGATAAACATCGCCAGTAAAAGCTAAAACCGCGGGTCTTGAATTTGTAGCCTCAAAGGGTAATTTCCAATTCTGAAAACGATGAAAATTAAGGCTTGCCAATTGCGGACTAATTCCCATGAGCTGTTCTAGCTCTACCGGTGATAATGCCTGAATTTCACCAATTAATTGCTGACTCTGCATTAAGAAAACTGACTGGGAGAATTTAGTTGTCGCTAATGTACTCTCAAAATCAAGGGACTTAGCAGGAGAAATAACCATCAACATAAACGTGCCCTTTTACTTTGCTAAATAATCATGCCACCAATTAAGTGGTGTCTGACCATCATCTGGATCGTAAACATTACTATAAAACCATTGCGTTTGTTCAAAACCTTTTGACAGCGTATTAAATACCGCCTCAATTTCGTCAAAACCAGACTCAACGGGAATACTGTAGACCAGCATACGTTCATTTTGGTGATCAAGCTCTGCTTTTAATAGTAATAATGATTTTTCCATCGATTGATGAAGAAGTTTCGTTTCAGTTCTTGAAAAAACCCGAACGCATAAATAACCATTATGTTTTTCAACAACAAACTGACCCGCCATTTTAATGCGTATCAAATCATGCTTTGCAGCCCCTTTAGCAAAGACGGGCGACAAGAGTAGTTGATAACAATTCTCGCCTTTCGCTAGCGCCGGAACTGGTTCAAAAACCAGTTCTCCATCGGGTCGCTGACCAGCCAAAAGTTGTACCATTGTTTTCTCAGTATTTTCTTTCATTCTACTGTCTCTATTGAAGTGATAATGTCTTTATTGGGCTAACAATCGTATTAGCGAGGTGCTGATAACCTTCGGCTGTATAATGCCAATGACTCTAAACGGATAAAAAAAGAAACGGGATCAGCATGACTGCTAAAAAAGTCTTAGTGTAAATCAACAACGGAAATACCCAGAGCTTTAACTGTATCAATAACCACTTGGCGCTTTCTATAATCGTCATGATCTTCAACAGCCCCTGAATATCTAGAAAACTCAGGCACATAGACAAAATACAACTCCCCGCCCCATTTTCTAACACGATCCCTAGCATGATTCATGATTTCAACTTCAAAGGGACTCGGGTAAAAGGCAGAAGCGGCATGGACCTGATGATGTTCGGTAAACAGAAGTGTCGGGAGCTGTTTTTCCTCTAAAGGGCTGAGCGCCATCAATTCTTTCTTTAAGGTGCGCTTAAGAAACTGTTTTTCCTTCAACCAAATAGGCATCGCGGCAATAAACGAATTAAAACCGCGGGGAGCATACGCTAGATAAGTCTCTAACAAACGATCAAATTTCACGAGAAACTTATCATAAAAAACCACATAATTCACCGCTGTTAATTCAACACCAGCCTCATGCAAACAATAAGCGATCGCATTTTCAGGAAAACTGGGATTATGTTTTTTACGAGTGAAACGTTCTTCCTGTGCTGCGGCAATAATATCCCCATCAACAACCAGTGCGGATGCACTATCGTGATAATACGCAGAAAGTCCAAGGATGATCATAACTTCTTAATTTTAGATCATTAAAAAACCCTTCTTTAAATCACTAAAAGGGACCCAAAACAGAACATTAAACAGCAATAACTATACAAATAAGTCTAATAAGCTCAACTAACTCTTCTACAATCCTGTGAATTATTGTCGATTAACAACGCCCGGCATCACTAACGTTTTCAGAAAATTTTTAAAATATTTTCTGTTTTTTGCTTTCTGCTCTTTTTTGCGCAACGTTTCCAATAACGGTATCATTTCCTTCAATGCTCTAATGGCTTCGTAATCGCCCTGAAAGGCTGCTTGCTTATACCAATGGTGCGCTAAGTAGAGGTTCTTTGAAACAGTTTCACCGTCATAATACATCTTTGCAATTGTTTTCTGAGCCTCTAAGTTATCTTGCTCTGCAGCTAACTGAAACCATTGTTCTGCAGAGTCAAAATCTTTTTCTGTCCCTAACCCTTCATAAAACAGCTGCGCTACTTTTAATTGTGCATTGAGGTTACCCTGACTGGCTGCTTTCAAATACCATTTAAACGCTAATGGGTAACTTTGCACTGTGTGCCGTCCATAAAAATAATCCTCTGCCAAAACTAACGGATCTTCAACGATACGCTGTTGGGCACTCAGTTCGCCCGTAGTTACCCCACTGCATGCCGGTAGTATTAAACAACAAAAAACTGTAAAAATTTTAAATTTCATCCCTGCCCTTATTGACATATCGACCCAACACGCTATTTAAGTGGCTCTATTATTCCTTTTCTGGACTTTGAGCGCCGCAAGTTCCATGCCCCCCGCAAGTCCCTTCACCGCAGGCATGCTCTTTAACGCCTATAGCGGCTCCGCAATTCCCCATGGACTCTACCTTCTGAGGTGTTGCCGTACTTTTGGGGATTTCATTTAAACCAAAAGGGCTCTCATTCATAACCGCACACCCTGAGACCATTGAAGAAATGATTGCCGTACTCAGAACATGACGCATAGGTTTTATTTTTAATTTTTTCATCATAGCTAACACTGTCTAAAAGTTTAAATTAACGATTCTAAGCCAACTAGCATACCTTAAAAAGCACACTGAATTAACTAATTATGGGAGCAATCACCAAGGCAACAACACTAATGAGTTTAACCAAAATATTAAGAGAAGGGCCGGCTGTATCTTTAAACGGATCCCCCACAGTATCACCAACCACAGCCGCCTGATGGATCTCTGATCCTGCACCTTGTATTGAACCGTCGGGCCTTGTAAAGCCAACCATTTCTACTGATTTTTTAGCATTGTCCCACGCTCCACCGGCATTAGACATAAAGATCGCCATCAAAATACCCGATGATGTCACGCCTGCCAAGAGCCCCCCCAACGATTCGGCACCTAAAATAAACCCTGTCAAGACGGGGAACATAATCGCTAACAGCCCTGGATAAATCATTTCTTTAATCGCTGCAACGGTAGCAATATCAATACACCGTTCCGTATCGGGTTCAGCAGTCCCCACAAGCAAGCCCTCAATTTCGCGAAACTGTCGGCGTACTTCTTCGATCATATCCATAGCCGCATTACCCACTGCTTTCATCGCTAATGAACTGAACCAAAATGGCAACATAGCACCTAAAAGCAAGCCAGCCATAACCGTTGGCTTAGCAATATTAATACTCTCTAAATTAGCCTGTAACATAAAAGCTGCAAAAAGTGCCAAGGCTGTCATAGCAGCCGAAACAATAGCAAAGCCCTTTCCGATTGCCGCCGTGGTATTACCAACCGCATCAAGGTTATCGGTTATCGCCCTAACCGTGGCGGGTTGCTCGCTCATTTCAGCAATCCCTCCGGCATTATCTGCAATGGGACCATACGCATCAACAGCAAGTTGAATCCCGGTAGTTGATAACATGCCTAAGGCTGCGATAGCTATTCCATACAAGCCACAAGCACTATAAGCACCCAGCACCCCTAAAACAATTAAAAGAATGGGAATAACGGTCGATTCCATGCCTATGGTAAGACCCGCAATAATATTTGTTGCCGAACCTGTTTTGGATTTTTCCACAATGTAATTTACCGGTCGTTTACCCATGGAGCAGTAAAAAGCGGTCGTCAACCCGACCAAAACACCTACAATTAATCCAATAATAATTGCCATCGTGACATCTAACGCAGTAATTGATTCCCCAGTTGCCACATCAATCACGGCTTCAGGCCACACTGCTTGGAGTATAAAATAACTCACCACAGCCATCATAGCCGCTGCTCCGAATGAACCCATATTAAGCGCCCGTTGTGCATTATCGCCCGCCTTTAAACGCACCAAAAATGTTCCCACAATAGAGCATAAAACACCTGCGGCCGCTAATAACAAAGGTAGAATTATCGGCAGCATCCTATCGCTATCAACCAATGAAAAACCTAAGCCCAAAATCATAGTGCCAATAATAGCACCCACATAGGACTCAAACAGGTCAGCCCCCATCCCGGCAACATCGCCTACATTATCGCCCACATTATCTGCAATGACCGCAGGGTTCCTTGGGTCATCTTCGGGTAATCCTGCTTCAACTTTACCGACTAAATCAGCACCAATATCAGCAGCTTTAGTAAATATGCCTCCACCAACACGGGCAAACAAAGCAATTGAAGAGGCTCCCATGGAAAAGCCAGAAATGACTATGAGAACTTTATTTAGACCATTAACACCTTGAAATAGTTGTGTATAACCAATAAACAGCGAACCTAGCCCCAAAAGCGCCAAGCCAACAACACTCATCCCCATTACCGACCCACCGGTAAAGGCTACTTTCAAAGCCTCTTCTAAGCCATTACAGGCAGCGGCTGTTGTGCGGCTATTGGCCATCGTTGCAACCCGCATCCCAATATACCCTGCGGATGCTGAAGCAATCGCCCCAATTAAAAAAGATAACCCAATTAAAGGGCTTCGAAAATCATCAACCTCGCCACTATTAATATTGCCTAGAACCAATAAAATAACGACACCCACGGTAAAAACAGTAAGCACTTTATATTCACGCCCTAAAAAGGTCATCGCACCGTCACGAATCAACTTAGCAATTTTCTGCATCGTCTCATCACCTGGATCTTGTTTAGCAACCCAAACAGATTGCAACCAAGCAAAAATAAGTGCAATAACACCTGCTCCAGGTACTAGGTAAACTAATTGACTCAAAGATTCCATCCTGAATAAACCCTATTTTTCACTTAAATAAAAATTTTCAGTGACTTTCTTAACCTCTCGGCTCAAAACCACTTTCAAAACTTGGCCATCTAAAATTCACATTTCTACTGTATCATTTTGAACACCCACCCATAACCTTAAAAAATTAAGTCATTTAATAAATTTAGGATCAAAGAAAAATACAATCACAAAATCAATTGAACAAAGCCTTTGCGATACCGGTCATAACTTTGACAGTGAATCTACAACCATCCCGAAAAGGAAATAGCATTATGTCCCGATATAAACAGGTGTTATTAGCGACTGATTTCACTGAGCACTGGGAACACGTTGCGGCCTCTGCACACGATTTCGCTAACAAATACAACGCGCAATTAAGTCTCGTTCATATTATTGATAACTTACCCATTACCGAATCTATTTACGGCCCCATTATTCCGTTAGAAGTCGATTTAACTGCTCAATTATTAGCCTCTGCTCGGGACAAGGCCTTAACGATAGCTAAAACGTTCTCGATAGATGAGCAACACATCTGGGTTAAAACAGGCAGTCCTAAACTTGAAATAACGCGTATTGCCACAGAAAATAAAATCGACCTGATCGTTGTCGGCTCACACGGCCGCCATGGCTTAGCTCTACTCTTGGGGTCTACTGCTAATAGCGTGTTACACTACGCAAACTGTGATGTCATGGCGGTTCGTCTGCAAGATCATTAACAGCCCGTTTTATTTACCAAACCGGTAACAGATATTTACAGGTTAAAACTGCTTCAGAAACAAATCAAGTTCAGAAAAAAATCAACTCTCCATGGAAAAACGAATCATTTTAATTACTGGGGCTAACCGCGGCTTAGGCGCTGCGACTGGAATTAAACTCTCTGAACAAGGTCATCATGTTATTTTTACAGCCCGAAACACTCACAAACTCAGCACCTTAAAAAAACAGCTCTCCCATAAACATTCATCTGTGGATTTTATCCCTTTAGACGTGAGACATCCCGACAGTATCATCGATGCGTACCATACCATCGCTAGCCACTATCCACAAATCGACACGTTAATCAATAATGCCGGCATTTATACCAGTGGCACTGTTGACATCTCCACTATTAATGATCAAGCAATCCTTGAAGCCTTTAACACCAACACCCTAGGACCACTCAAAATAACTCAACAGTTCCTACCCCTCATTAAACAAAGCCCGGAAGGAATTATTGTCAATGTCAGCTCAGGCATGGGTGCTATCGTCGAAATGGATAGCGGCTCACCGGCCTACCGAATATCCAAAACGGCTCTCAATGTGACAACCAAGTTATTGCATCACGAACTTTATGAACAAGGGATTAAAGTCAATTCCGTTTGTCCTGGCTGGGTGAGAACCGAAATGGGCGGTCCCTCAGCGACCCTGAGTATCGATGAAGGCATCAGCGGTATTATCTGGGCTGCAACACTGAAAAAAGAGGGGCCCAGTGGCGGCTTCTTTCGCCATGGAAAACCGCTCCAGTGGTAACCCCCTTTATTTACCCCATCACGACATTAGATAACTTAAATTCTCTTGCCAGAGCCACTTGACGCAGTATACTGGTGGCAACTGTCAAACTACTTCAGAGCATGGTAATCATGACTAATCAAGGTAAAGTTCGTTGGGGAATTCTAGGCGGTGCACGTATTAATCAACAACTCATGCCCGCCATTGTTTCGGCGCACAACAGTGAACTGGTTGCTATTGCTAGTCGCCGACCAGGTGCTGCTAAAGAGACCTTGTCGCTTTATGCCCCTGAAGAAAAAGGTGTTCGCATTTTTAATCACTTTGAAGATTTACTGGCTGACGACACTATACAAGCCGTTTATATTCCCCTTGCTAATTTTGAACATGCGCACTGGACAATTAAAGCCCTAGAAGCCGGTAAACATGTTTTATGTGAAAAACCGATGGCTCTCAATGTTGCTGATATTGAAGCCATTCAAAACATCGCCGAAAGAAAACAACTTAAAGTCACCGAAGGATTTATGTATCGGTTTCATCCCCAACATGTCCGAGTACACGACATTATTGCCAGCGGGGAACTGGGTGAAATAAGATCGGTTCGCGCTTGTTTCTCATTTATGATGCAACCCGCTCGCCGCTATCGCCTCAAAGACCCTATTGAACANGGCGGTGGCGCCCTATGGGATATCGGTTGCTATGCTATTCATGCCGCTCGACTTCCCTTCGGAATTCAAAAACCTACCGCTGTTATGGCAATGGCTAAATTTGCAGACAATGGCGCCGATTTAAGCAGTAGCGGAATAATAGATTTTAGCGATGGTAAATATGCTCAATTCGATTTTAGCTTTGAACGCGCTCGCCGCGCTGAATATGAAATTATCGGTACCCAAGGTGGACTTAAATGTCACAATATCTGGGCAAAACCCACAGAAACACCGATTATTTCATGGTGGACCGAAACCCATGGGCCCCAACCCGAAGAAATATTACCCACTGCCAACCATTTTCAACTGGAAGTCGAACATTTTAGTGACTGTATCCTTCATGATAAACCCCCACGATTATCACTTGAAGATGCTAAAACAAACTGTAACATCCTCGTTGCAGCTATTGAATCTGCCACCCAAGGAGCCTGTATCTCCCTCAACTAAATTAACTGTCAGGCAACCTTCCCTATACTGATTGGCCTACTTTATTTGGTAAATTGCTGACAACACCGCTATAATTGCGCCTTTTTATCAGCAATTTAGCAGTGCCACTTTATGACAGTTAAACTTTCTACAGTTATTTTATTTGTTGGCTTACTGACAGGATGTACTGAAACACCCATACATTCCAGTGCTGAAGTCAAACCAAGCAATCTGTTCCAGACTCGCCAGATCAAGGAACTTACGTCCTCACAAGGCCTTTCCATCCGTGAAAAGAAAAAACGCTTTTTTAGTTTTTTAACGCCATTGATAGCACAAGAAAGCAATATAATTCTTAACCACCGTAGCCGCCTAATCAATGCTATTAACCAAAAAAATGATAACCAATGGCTCAATACTTTAGCAAAACAATACCAACTCCCCGTTGATAACGATTACCAGGAATTACTGCGCCGCGTTGACATACTACCCATAGAACTCATTTTGTCCCAAAGTGCTAATGAATCCATGTGGGGAGAATCACGATTTGCTCAACAAGGCAATAACCTTTTTGGTCAATGGTGCTTCACTCAGCACTGTGGGATAATCCCTTTAAATCGAGATGCCAAAAAAACACATGAAGTTGCCATTTTTAAACATGTTAATGCCTCCATCCGCAGTTATCTGCACAATATCAACACCAATCCAGCCTACGTTAAACTACGTACACTCCGCAGTCGTTTACGATTTTTACAACGTCCCTTAAATGCTAAAATTCTTGCCACAGGGCTTGAAAAGTACTCTGAACGGGGCAAAGATTATGTCTCAGAAATTCAGTCAATGATTAAAATCAATCACTCCCTTATCCACTCTGCCCTCTTACCGTCCAAGAAAAATAAGGCCCCTTAAAAGAAGCTTTACCGTTACATTTTCAATACCCACTACAGTATTACTTTATAAACAAAATGATCTATGAAAAACGATCTTAAACAATAAAAAAGCACCCTTCAAGCCGTAAAAGGACAATGACGGCAATCATTATTACAACAGCCCCCCCGCTTTAAGTGATGCCACGCACTCATCACGTACTTGCCGTTCTCGATCGTATAATCAATCTTTTCCAGCCACGTATCTGTAGCATAGTCCTTTGCAATTTCTAACAACTCGGGATGTGACTTAGTGGCCAAAAGTTTATTAATTCGCTTACTCACGGCTGTAACCAAACAGTCGGAACACAAGCAACCGGTTAAGCCATCAACCGCCATTACTAAAGGCAAGCGGTTACACCAACACCCCTTTTTTGCATCATCAAAACCACAAGAAAACAGTTGTTGGCAAACTGAACACTGACTGCTCTGTGTATTTTTACTTAACATCACCGCCTCATTAAATTGCTGATAACAGATAGACTGAAAAAAGTCCTTAACGTACAAACGCTGTTAACGATACTTTTTAGACTCTTTCCGTCTCGTTCTTTGAAAGAATATCCACAATATTGCATAATAACACTGACCTTAACCTAAAATTAAACAGGAGTATATTTTGCCTAAAGCCAGTGAATTAAAACAAGGCACAGCCATTGAAATTAATGGTGAACCCTATGCTGTCAAACATATAGAAGTCAGAAACCCAACATCACGTGGTGCCAGCACTCTCTACAAAATTCGTTACGCCCACATGAAAAGCAAACAAAAATTAGATGAGACCTATAAGGGCGACGACTTTCTTAAAGAGGCCGATTGCACCCGAATTCCAGTTCAATTTTCGTATCAGGAGAGTGAATCCTATACCTTTATGAATCTTGAAAGCTACGATCAATACAGTCTCAATACGACAGACCTCGAAGGGCAAATAGCTTATATGTCAGAAGGTCTTGAAGGGATTATTATGCTTCTACAAGATGATACGCCTTTAGGCATTGAATTACCCACCAGCGTTTTACTGCAAATCATCCAAACGCCTCCTTCAATGAAAGGCTCTAGTGCCACGAAACGAACAAAAACAGCCTTACTTTCAACCGGTCTGGAAGTTCAAGTGCCCGAATACATAGAAACGGATGAAATTATAAAAATAAATACTGAAACCGGTAAGTTCATGTCCCGTGCCTAGTGTTCCTGCAGGCAACTGGCTGTAGTGGTCAAGGATATTTGGCCACCGTTTTGTATTCAGCCCAGTAGCTTTTCTCGACACCATTTGGTGCAAAGCGATTATTATGTTGATGAACTCTGACTTTAATGTTCTCTGCTAAAATAAACCCAATAACAGAGCCCTAGTAACCTGCCATTCCCGTATCAGATTACGAGTACGCCACGAGAGATACACACATCAAACGTGCTTGCCCTATCGACTAAAAACGATAGATATGCACCTTTAATCCACGCCCTGCAATAGCGTCTTTAAAAATAGCAGGTGGATTTATTTTCATAACAAACTGACATGCGGGACATTGTACCGAGACTAATTCGGTTAAAAAGTCATCCCCTAATTCCGGTGAATTCAAACACAATAAGATCAAGCTGTTTTTTTTCATAAACAGTGGTATACGACTTACTATCTTTTTGTAATCTCGTTTAATATCAACACTGCCTTTTTGATAAGACGGTGGATCACAAATCAATAAATCATAGGGTCCGTGTTTTTTAATTCGACTAAAAGATTTGAAAATATCCACTCCTTCAAAAATAACCTGCTGCGTATTTTGCTGATTTAACCGATGGTTTTCACGCCCCTTTGCTAATGCCACTTTACTGGTATCAAAATTCACGACTTGGTCTGCCCCACCGGCCAACGCAGCCACCGAAAAAGCACAGGTATAAGCAAATAAATTAAGCACCTTTTTATTTAACGCATTGTTCCTGACCCAGTCCCGACCATTACGCATATCTAAGAACAAACCGCTGTTCTGATGTCGCCCTAATTCTATTTGAAATAAAAGCCCATGTTCCACAGCAACGAGCTTTGAAAGACTATTGCCACGAAGTAACTCAAAAGAACAACCCTTACGAGAACGGTATTGCAATAAGACCGACTGACATTCTGGAATTTCCTTCATGAGCCAGTCCACTACTTTTTCAAGCCACTGATCATAACCGGAATCATAAAGACTAATCAGTAAAACCGGCGGGTACCAATCAATATTAATACCTTCAAAACCAGGAAAAACCTGACCCCGCCCGTGAAACAGACGTTGTGATTCACCGCTCTTTAGTTTCCTAAGCTCTATGAAATTAATTAAATCAACCCACAACACACTATTTCTCCGAAACTGTTCCATACCTTGTAATCTCAGCCTTTATTAAACCTAACCGTTTAAATATACGTCATCACACCCAAGTACATACACTCTGAGCCATGATGTTTACATAATTACCGTCAACTGAATACAAACAACCTTCCCCGTTTACTGTGTTCCTTAACATCGCAGGCCTAAAAAAACCCCACCACTTTTCCCGGTGAGGCTTGCTTTAAAGTATTTTTTTTGTCCACAAATAATGACATAACGTTATTTGCTTTACATCGATAAAACTCTACCGTCCTACCGTGGTTTTGGATGAAATAAAAACATCTCTATAATTTTCTTAACGGCTTGACCGTAACAACAAAATAAACACCCTAAAAGAGCACTATTTACACTAATTTTAAGAACTTTCCTACCCCCCTAAAGGTCCACAGAAAGAGATTNTATTAGAATCATAAGNAGGTTGTCATGCGCTACTCACTTATTATTATCCTCACTGTTTTCTTAACACCCGCTAATGCTAATANTTCACAAAAAGAACAGCAAGATATGGTGATTTTAGGGGAATCCCTTTTAGGTTGCGTTTCTGCAATGAGTCAATCTTTTGATCAAACACCTNTTCTGGCTATAGACGACCAAGGAAGAACGATAACCATCCAATTAAACAACCTTATCTCAGACATAAAACACTTAAGTTTTAACATCATCCAGCAAATTGATCCCAGTCGNACAAATGCCTTACTTGAAGAAACCTTAGCAATAAACAATACCTTTTATGCGACTCNGCTAACTAATATAGAACGTGAACAATTGCTGCTAGGGTGTTCTAAATTAGTTACGCTTGTTTATCAAAATGCCTGAAAATTATCGGCTTTAAATATTCTTTTTCAATTTCAGAGTGTTCAATGTCGCTCATGCCGCAATATCAATGAGTTCTACAGTTAACCAATCAATACAAATAAGCCCGGGGTTATAGGGAACAATAATTTCTTCCTTTGCCAAACTCGGATCTTCAAGTGGAACAAAAACTGAATACATTTTTTCATCATCATTCTGAGTCATAGTGAGTCCTCCATATTACGATTTAAGTCTAGCCTTTCTGACTAAAAAAACCATGAAGGAAAAATGGAGATTTTTCACCGCCCATATTCAGATAAATTGATCTTCCAAAAAAACGAATAAATCACCTGGCGTTATGGTTAAATTTAAGTGATCGTACTAATAAAAAATTGACTACTCAACTATTGAGCTCACTTAAATCAAACCGAATTTTCATAAATCGTTCGGTTATACAGTGCAGTAATCAGCGTATTACTGTAGACAATACCAACCAAACGATCGCTGCCAGCCATGGAAAGCGAAGCAAGAGTAATCTCGGTTTAAAACCCATCGATTAATGATTACTGCCAAAATCAATAAGATAGCACTATTAAGCCCAACGGGTACTAAAACAAAATAAAGACTCAAGTCGCCTAACTGCTGATCAACCACAATGGGTGCCAATGCCGTCGCCGCCCCGGGCGGATGCAAACATCGCAACAATATCATCAGTAATGCAGAAATACCGACTGCAAAGGCTGCAACATAAATTAAATCAGGAAATAGTAAACCAATGCAAAGCCCTGTGAACGCTGAAATAACTTGCCCACCTAAACAGGCCTAAGGTTGAGCCGACCCGCATGTCATTTTGCTTTAACTGAAAGAGGCATCAAGTATTTCCAAAACAATATGCTTGGTTTTCTGAACTCCTTTTAAAGGATTTCAAGAAAATACTCGGTGCAAATGCCTTCAGAAATCACCTTAAAAACATGGGTATGGCGATGGCTCAACAGTTAAAAGAACCCCTCGACGAACTTAATATAACGAATCGACTTAAAAAATTAATCGTTATTATGTCTGACTTGGGTTATCAGGCCACCCTAATCGATGAAACCAACAATAAACCGTATACCCTTATGAAGCCCATAACTGTGTCTACCACGAGTTAGCACAAACGTACCCCGAAATCTGTGAATTTGATATCGGTTTAATGTCAACTTTTCTAGAACAAGAGGTCAAGTTGACCGAATGC
>JGI26256J51712_1000263_pt1 | contig 24871 bp, 39 predicted proteins | sample SaaInlV_150m_DNA_FD_51712 | JGI IMG/M metagenome (IMG submission 51712) | reverse complement strand
ACTGTGCTGGCAATTTCTGTAATTGTGCTTGAAATTTCTGCGCTTACGTCTTCAAAACTTTCTGGATCTTCGTATGCTACATTGTACAAATTTTTTAAATTGTTGATATGGCCAATAACTTGGTCTGTTATTGTAATGGAGTAATCTGTTCCGTTCACATCAAATTCTTTTGCACTCATAATCATTTTCAAAAATTGTTGTTTATAATGTTTTTGAGGAATTTATTGTAAGATTATGGAATTTGAATTAAAACACGATATGATCTAAAGCTGCCGCATCACTGATTAATCTCGTATGCATTGCACCTACAACATAGCCATTTTTTATATCTCCTGCAGGCACCCATCTGTTTGTAGATGAGAAGTGTCTTTTTTCCTGCATTTCCCGCTCTATCTCCTCAATATCAAATTCAGCTTCCTCAACTTCCTGTGTGGTTAGATGTTTGATAGTCACAAGAATTTTAGTAATTTTTACCCTGTCTCCAAACTTCCATTGTAGTACTGGATTTTCATCAGATACCTCTAAAACTTTAATTTTCATTTGTTTTTTTCCAAATGCGTCATGGCTGATTAGTGCTCTTTCATCTGTAAATTCTTCAAAACTAATTCGTGAATTAACTTCTGCATCAGATACTGTTTCTAGCAATGACTCTGTAACTGATTCCATTTGATCGTCTTTTGAATTATCTTCTACCATGCAAATGTGTACCATTATAGGCTTAATAACGATTTGAAAATAATGTGGCCTTAGGCACTAGTTCTTTGTTTTGTCTTAAATGGCATTTTGCATTCTTTTAAAAATAATTCTTTTTTTGAACTAATATTTTTTGCAAAAATCTTTCCATCATAAGTGCATACGCAGTCAGTAATTTCTAAGGATTCATCCCAAATTTTAAAAAACTCCCTTAATTCCCTATTTTTGTATACTCCTACATCGATACGCTTTTTTGAAAGGAATTTGAATGCAAGTAAAACTTTTTTATTTTCATAAATATCAAATGTTTTAATCCAATCTAGACATCGTTCTATTTGATCCGCTGGGACTGGAAGCGATGTACTGGTTCCTGATTTTGCTTCAATTGTAAAAATCGTACTCTCTTCTGTATTCACTGCCAACACATCAGGTAATGCAATGCTGGGTGATCCTAGCCTGAATGCCTTCCAGTCTTTTGTTTTTCTAAATCTTTTCACAATGGTATCTTCCCACTGATACCCTCTTTGCCTGCGTGTTTTTGCAGCTTTTTGATTATTACTGGAATTTTGCTTTGTTAATTTTTGTTTCATTACAACTACTGATGCTAATTTTGTTTTCATATCTCTTTTTTAATTATTATTAGATATAGTAAACTAGGTAATTACATTATCACTCAAAAGAATTGAGATGTTTTTGCATTATAACGGGACTGTTTTTCACATTATAATGTAAAATGCATTTAATTCCAACTCAATGTGATGCTAATTTTGTTTGACTCAATTTGTATATACTTGATCAATTGATAGTTTTTCATGTCACAATTTGATCTAGAAAAATTGTTTGAAAAACGTGACTCCTATCTTAATATTTTAAAACACGTCAGTTTTGAATTGATGATGGAACCTACAGATGAAGAAATTAGACAAATCAAAGAATTGGAAAAAAATACAATAAACGAATTAGATAAAATTCAACAAGAAATTTCCCAAATTATATCTAAAAATCCTTCATAACTTCAATGAGTTTATCATACCCCATAATTTTAGAAATTCAATGTTTGATGAATTGGTTGCTAATTTAGTTAAAATTAAACAAAAATTTGCAAAAACATACTCTGGAAATGCGCACATTCAAGAAATCATACCATCTCATGCATCAAAAGAATTTGCTATCGATGAAAATCACCTGAAACAACTCCATATTTTTGCAGAAAAAAATCCAATTTATCTGAATTCATTTGAAGAAAATATTTCTGGAATATCTTGCATGGTGTATGAGGGCGACATTAACGAATATTGGTTAAACAGCATTAAACACGGTTCGAGCTGTCAGCCATTTTATCCTACATGGATAATGTCTGCATATGTTATGGCGTCAATAGCTAAAAAATTAGGATATTCAGAACTTGTAGATATTGGTTCTGGAGATGGACGAATTGCATTTTGCGGAAATATTTTAGAATTAAATTCACATAGTATAGAAATTGATGATGTTCTAGTTGACTTGCAAAAGACAATTTGTTTGGAAACACAACATGACTTTAATCCCCAATGCAGTGACGCACTTGAATTTGACTACTCTAAATTAAATTTAGCAAGTCCTGCATTTTTTATCGGAGGGCTACCTCAAATGGGAGGGGATATTCTAGCTACGGGCATCATCGAAAAAATTAATTCTATTAAAAATTTGAAAATCAAAACAGGATTAGTTTTTGCAGGAACTAACACAAAAAGACAATTGTCTGGTAATCTGTCTGATGGCGGTTGGAGTAATTTAATTGATGAACATGGTTTGAAAGTACTGGATACTGTTTCGTTGCCTACAGTTTGGACTTTTGATCAAACTGTTGAAACTCCGTATGTTTTTACTAATTTTAAATAATTTGAAAATAATAACTTCCTTCGCTTATTCCGCACTTTGAAATTTTTACAACTTGATCCTTTTTTGGCTGTGTCATCATCTTAGCCATTATTCTAACTGAATCACCAAATTCTACCACGCAAAAATACTCCTCATTTTGTCTAGAAAATTCAATAATTTTACCCTTAAATTCCTCTTTTTTCAATGATGTTTTCTCGTTACAATTGTCACAAAATTCTGATGGTGGCCATACTAATTTTTTACATGCCTCGCATTGAGGAATATAAAATCGTCCTTTTTCTAATTCTTTTTCAAAACTCATTTCTCTAAAACCAAAACTGTGGATGATGTAGCAGCAGCAGACATGTTGTGAATTAAACCTGTTTTTGGATTATCTGTCTGACGACTTTTTGCATTATTTTGTAATTGCTCAATAATTTCTATAGTTTGTGAAATTCCTGTGGCGCCCAATGGGTGCCCGCATCCAATTAAACCTCCTCGTGGATTGATTTTAAAATCATTTGTTTGATGTAGATTTTTTATCATATTCATCCCGTTTCCAGGATCTGTAAATCCTAGGGATTCTAATATCATTGGCTCACAAACAGAAAATGCATCATGCACTTCTGCAACATCTATTTGTGAAACATTGCGATTTGCCATGTTTAATGCCGATTGCCCTGCAATTTTTGTAGACTCCATAGATGACAGCGAAGTGTTTTTTGTAAATCCTGCAGAAGTTGTTTTCTGTCCTATGCCCGTAATCCATGTTGGCGAGTCCGTATGTTTTTTCATAATTTCCTCAGATGCCAATAGAATTGATGCACTTCCCGTGCATGGTCTTGAGCAATCTAATAGTTTTAGATCGTCTGTTAATTTTTTAGAATTCATGACATCCTCCACCGTGTATGTTTTTTTTGATAACGCGTTTGGATTTTTACTTGCTTGTTTGTGATTTTTTACAGAAACTACTGCCAATTCCTCATCTGAGATGTTGTATTTTTCTTTATATGATTTTGAAAAAATTGATGCCCAAAATATCGGATGTTTGAATTCACCTCTGGAATTATCCCACTCTAATATTTGACCTGGACTGTCATATCTCTCTGCCCCTGAAACTAGAACCATGTCTGCAAGACCTGACGAAATGTATGAAAATGCTGAAACAATGGAATTTGTGCCTGAATTACATAGACTTTCAATAGAATGTGCTATTTTTGGTTGAATCCCTGACATTTCTGACAAAATTGGAGATAGGTATTTTGAATTATTATTTGTAGAAATTAAGACTGCGTCAATTTCTTTTTTATCTATTTCGGGGTTTTTTTGAAATAGATCATTTGCAGATTTATGTAATATTGATTCTATCTTGTGATCTTCTTTTGTAAATGGACTTGTCCCATATGCTATAATTCCAACTTTGGACATAATTACTCATCAAAAAATGTTTTTTTCAATAATGAAAATGATTCTATTGCATCTCCTATTGGATTAAATTGAATTATTGGTAGATTGATTCCTGCATCTGTAAATTTTTCTAATTGCAGTTTAGATTCATTTGGTGTTCCTGCTATGCATAGTGATTTCAACATGGAATCCGTGACAAGTTCATGATTTGATTTAAACCCTGTTTTTTTAAATTCTTCAAAAATATTGTTAGTATCATTTTGAAATCCGTTTTTCTTTAGAAATTCTCTGTATATTTTTCCTACTGATATGTAGAACGCGATTGTTTTTTTTGCTCTTTTTGTTGCCTCCTCTGAATTTTCTGACACGCATGTGATTATTTGACATGTCACATCAATTTTTTTTTGTGATTGCATTCTTGAAATTGTTTTTTTCATTTCCTCTATTGGTCTTAGGTAGAAAATCACCCCGTCCGCAACTTCCCATGTCAAATTCACCATTTTTTGATTAATTGCTGCCAAGTAAATTGGAACCCGTTCCCTGGTTGGTTCTATTAGTAGCGTGAAATTTTTTAGATTGAAAATTTTACCTGAATAATTTATTTGTTTTTTTGCTAACGATAGTCTGATAATCTCAACATACTCTCTCATTCTTTGAACTGGATTTTCAAATACTGTGCCGTGAAAATCTTCAACTATTGGCATACTGCTAGTTCCTAAGCCTAGAATTAACCGTCCATCTGATAGGGTGTCTGTAGTTGCAGCACCCATTGAAATCGTTGACGGACTTCTAGAATAGATGTTGATTATCGATGAGCCTATTTTTTGATTTTTAGTCTTACTTGCCACTGCCCCTAGCATTGAAAAATTCTCCATTCCCCATGTTTCAGGAATCCAGACTGAATCAATTTTAGTCTCGGATAGCATTTCTGTGCATTGGAGAACCTGCTTGACTGAGAGCAATGAGCCTAAACTACATGCAATACGCATGAAAATCGTACGATTGGCGGATATTCTAGTGTATCTGTTTTAGTCTTAGGTTAATTTTGATTGAGGTTGATCATTATCAGACAAATTATCAATTAATTACATTGACACAACAGAGTATGATTGAAAAATCCACAAAAAATAGCATATTTTGGCACAATGCAACAAAATATGCTTCTACTAGTAGTGATGAATCATTTGTAGAGGAAGTAGCATACATGATGGTCACATTACACCGAACAGGCGCATAAAATCCCTAATTTTATTTTATTATTTTCTCTATTGCTGCTGAACATTCTTCGATGTCTTTGTAGGAGTCTATTGAATGCCACTTTGCATTTCTAAATTTCACTGTAGATAATTTTTCTTTTTTTGCATAATCTGGGAATAATGTTTTTTCAATATCTCCTATGCTTGGCAAATCTTTTAGCGTTTCTTTTTTAAGATGATAAATTCCTGCATTCATCCATAAATCAGTTATTTCTTTTTTCTCGTCAAATTTCATTATTTTGTTTTCATCTGTTTGTAAAATTCCAAATTTTGTTCGTAATTGAATTGATGCTATCGAATTTTCTACTTTGACTAATTTTTTTAAATCTGTGTTTGTTATTATGTCTCCATTAATTACGATGAAAGAATTATCTTTTATTTTTTTACCTGCTTTTTTGATGGCTCCTCCTGTTCCGAGAGGTTTACTTTCTATTGAGAACGTTATTTTAACTCCTAATTTTTTATTTTCCAAGTAGTTCTGAATCATTTCTGATTTATAGCCTGAACAGATTACTACTTCTGACACACCATATTTTTTTAAATATTTTATCTGCCATTCAATTATTGGAATATTGTTGATTGGGATTAGTGGTTTTGGGACGTAATCTGTGATGGGTCTTAGTCTTTTACCTCTACCTCCAGCTAGTATAATTGCTTTCAATTACTAATTCCATATTTATGGACTATATCAAAATTTTCTCATTCTTTCTTTTTTTGACTAGTTTCTGAATTGGTGACAATTTCTTCCATTTTCTTTGCAAATTCATTATAGATTGTTTCCAGTTCCTCTAATGGTGTTTCACTCCCCAGTAACTTTATCGTTTTATTCCATGACTCGATATACTTCTCATCATCCATGCCCTTTCCTAGAGTCTCTGCAAGTGAATTGACCCCTTCGGTTTTTCCTAATGCGTAAATTGCAACTTCTCTAGCAGTTAACATCTTCGTTAGTGTTATTCTCTGTTATGTAATAATGTAGTTCTGTATAGCATTCTACGCAATAATCCTCAAATTTGGTATGATCACAATCATATACTTTTTTTACATCATTGCTACATTTTACACAAATTACCATCAGTATAACCCTCTTAGGATTTTACTATTTTAATTGCGCCTAGCGCAAGTTGAATTATTGCCGGTGCAAATAACATTAGTGGATTTCTTTCCACTCCTTCTGGAGCTGGTGTTCCAATCATTGCTAAGCCGCCAATTAAAATTAAAATTCCTGAAACTATGATTAACCCTCCTAGCCCTTTTGATTTTTCTTTAAGAGCAATGAAAAATGCTACAATTGGTAAAAGTATTGCTGGACCGCCTAGTCCCATACCTCGTTGCATATCATTTAATGGTAAAAATCCTTCATTGTCTGCATTGCCCATTGAAACTGCAACATCTGCACCGTATAACACCAATAATACAATAGATATTCCTGCTAGTACCATTGCTGCTTTTAATGCCATACTAGATTTCACTACTCACAACATAAAAACCAATCAGATGGATTTGACTTCTACTTTATGTTTGACCTCATCTAATTCATTTAACAATTCATCAATTGTTTGATTATCAGTTCCAACTATGTTCAAATGACCTAATTTTCTAAGTGGTTTTGAAATTTTCTTTTCATACATTTTTAAAAAAATATTTTTTTCTGCAAGTTCAATTTTTTTATACTCGCCTTCAAAATCTGAATTTCCTAAAATGTTGTACATTATGGTGTTGTAGGTTAGTTTTGTATTTTCTAATTCTAAACCTAGAATTGCTCGTAAATGTTGTTCAAATTGAGATGTTTTTCCTGATTGCATGGTATGGTGACCTGAATTATGTACTCTTGGAGCGATTTCATTAATTAGAATGTGGCCTTCTTTTGTTACAAACATTTCAATTCCAAAAATCCCTGCACCTTTTAGAACCGACATTGTTTTCTCTGCAATTTGATCTGCTTCATCTGTGATTTGTTTTGAGACTCGTGCAGGAGCTATTGTTTGACGTAAAATGTTTTTTTCATGTATGTTTTCAACAAGCGGATATGACTTAATTTGTCCCATTGTATTTCTTGCAGCTATAACTGAGACTTCCATTTCAAACGGAATGAATTTTTCCAATAACAGTGGCTTCCCTTTAAAATAATCAAATGCTTCTTGAACATTTTTTTCAGAATCAATTTTATAATTTCCTTTTCCATCATATGCGTCTCTTCGTGCTTTTAGTAGTGCCGGAAAACCAAATTTTTGCAATCCATTTTTTAAATCATCTAAATCATCAATTTTGATAAATTCTGGAACTGGGATGTTATTTTGTGACAAGAATTCTTTTTGCAATAATTTATCTTGAATTATTTTTAACGTCTCGGGAGATGGGCTTACTTGCGAATCGGTTTCAACTAATTTCAACACGTCGCTATCCCCCGACTCAATTTCATATGTGACTATGTCTGATTTTTTTGATAATTCTATAATTGCGTCTCTATCCTTGAAATCTGCAATTATTTGTTCTGCTCCAACTAGTGATGCCGAACAATTTTGATTTGGGTCTAAAACTATTACTTTGGAAATATGTTCTGGCATCGTTTTAGCTGCCTCTGTTAGCATCATTCCTAGTTGCCCTCCGCCTATAATTCCCAAAATTTTTCCCAATAGATGAATTCATTAAAAAGCACTAAAAATATCTAATGTAAAATGTCTAAAATTATTAAAATTATTTTAGGATCTGTGATATTGGGAACTGTATTTATTATTCAATCACTGGTTTTAGGCATCGAGTTTAATTTTTAATCTCTTTTAGTATCGAAATGAGTCTTTAGTGCCATCTGTCGGAGGGATGGATTTAACCCATTTTTTATAATCCTCTTGAGATGAATTGTATTCGTCCTCTTTTGCTTCTCGCACTATGAAATCATCTAAATCTACAAAATTTTTACAATTTTCACATAACCACAATGTCCTATTCTCTGGCATTACTGTTTTAGGTAGCCTCCTACCTGTACATTGCTTACAAAATAATGGCATTACTTAGNATAATTTTTGCATTATTTAGTTAAATCGAAATTGTTAATTATTCTCAATCTTTTTCTATTATGATGACNTATTCAAAAAAACCTCTAGTTGGTATTATCATGGGATCCAGTTCTGATAGTAGAATAATGAAAGGGGCTGCCGAAATTTTTGACGAATTTAAAATTAAACATGAAGATCAGATAATCTCTGCACATAGAACTCCCTCACGATTGTCTGAGTATGCTGAACATGCAGAAAAAATGGGTTTTAAAATTATTATTGCCGGAGCAGGTGGCGCAGCTCATTTACCTGGAATGATTGCATCTCATACAACAATTCCAGTAATTGGTGTTCCAATTTTAGTCTATAATGANAAACATCCAAAAAAAATCGACGCAGCAAAATTTTCTGCTTTTGGTGGATTGGACTCATTACTGTCCATCACGGAAATGCCATCTGGTTCACCTGTTGTATCAGTTGGAGTAAACAAAGCAGGNAATGCTGGCATATATGCTGTTAAAATTCTTGCAAATGAGTTTTCTGAATTAAAAAAACAATTAAAGAAACATAAATCTGATCAACATAATTCCGTACTGAAAGAATCTGAACAATTAAAGAAACAAGGACTCACAAAATTTACAAAAAATAAATTCAAATAACTCTATGTTAATAATTTGAATTGAACATTTTTTTCCTGTAAAGATTTAATCAGGGATTCTGCCTGTTCTTTTCCTTGCGTTTCTAGATTTAGTGTGACCGATGCTGAACCTGCGTTTACGTCTGAACTTAATCTGTCATGAACAACTTCTACAATGTTTGCATTAGCTAAAGTGACTATGTCCACAATTTCTTTAAATGCTCCTGGTCTATCTGGAAGTAAAACTGATAATTTTAGCAACCTGCTCATTGCAGCTAGTCCTTTGTCTACAATTTGACCTAAAAGATACATGTCAATATTACCTCCTGCTAGAACTGCCACCACTTTTTTTCCAGGTGATGGTTTTTTTGAAATTAAGTATGCCAACCCTACTGCGCCAGCAGGCTCAACCACAAATTTCATTCTTTCCATTAGTAGGAACATCGCTTTAGTAATTTCATCATCGTCAACTAATACAATTTCGTCCATCAGATTTTTAATTATTTCAAAAGTAATTTCTCCTGGCATTTTTACTGAAATACCGTCTGCTATCGTCCTATCTCCTCCCGTTGATTTCCTTTCATTTTGTTTAACTGATTCGTACATTGAAGGGAATGACTTTGATTGAACGCCTATTACTTTTACATTTGGATTTTTTTCTTTTATCGCAATTACCGTTCCTGCAGCTAAACCGCCGCCACCTATTGGCAGATAAATTTCTTCAACATCTGGAAGGTCTTCCAATATTTCTAATCCTATTACTCCTTGTGCAGCTATGATTTGAGGGTCATCAAAAGCTTGCACTATTGTGGCACCTGTTTCTTTTGCAATCTCTTTTGCTTTAGAATATGATTCATCGTAATTCCTTCCTTCTAGTATCACATTGGCGCCATACCCTCTTGTTGCAGATACTTTTGCAGGCGATGCATTTTTTGGCATTACAATTGTGCATGAGATATTTTCTAATGACGATGCTAACGCAACTCCTTGTGCATGATTTCCTGCTGANGCTGCAACTACCCCGTGTTTTTTTTCTTCTTCTGATAGTGATTTTATTTTATAATATGCTCCTCGTATTTTGAATGATCCTGTTTTTTGTCTAAATTCTTCTTTTAGGTATATTTCTGAATTTGTTAAATCACTAAATGTCGGTGAATGAATTAAAGGTGTTTTTCTAATTACATTTCCTCTTAATGCATTTGCTTTTAGTATTTCGTCATATGTTGGATTCATTAGAGATGTTGCTACTTATTTGACGTATTTGAGTTCATCGATGAATAATCCTTTTTTATTTAATTTTTATGCGTAATTTTAAAATTAAGATTGCATTCTATTCTTTAATCGCCATTTCTAATTCTTCTAATTTTTTTACAATGTTGTCTTTTGCCACATTTGACATTTTTCTTGGATCAAATAGGCCTTCACGGTTACTATTTTTGATAAATTCTATATCTAGTGTACATAGAGCGCCTTCTTCTCCTCCTACTAATCTGGTATCNTCAATAAGTATAGAACTTGTTTGATATGTTTCAATTAACAGGGAGTCTAATTCCTTAAACAGTTCACCCTTTTTNTCTCTTAATCTTTTGAATTCTTCTCCAGAATCTTTCTCAATTTCTTCATACACTTTTTTACTAAATTCTTCATCTTCGTAAAATACTTCAAATAGTTTTTGATGATCAAAATCTTTGTACCCCATTTCTTTTAATTTATTCAGTACAAATTGATCACTGTTATCTGATAGCTCTGTTTCTTTGTTTTTTGTTTTATCTACAAGTTCTGCTAATTCCTTTTGACAGTCAATCGCTCTTTGAAGTGGTTTGTAGAATAGTAAGACGTGAAATTGCAACGATATGTGCCCTGATATTAAATAATTCCCTTCATTGATTTCGAACTTTGTAAATATTCTTCTAAGGTCTTCGTTGTTGGTAACTGATACATCCTGAATTGACCAATTAGTTAAATTTTGAATTAGTTTTTCAAGATAGTTTGTAATCTGTTTTGGATCAAATGTTTTTTGTTCTGTAATTGTTGAATCCCCCATCATGACTTTCAAATCTACCATTTTTGTCAATTCTAGAATTTTTTTTAAAAATTCATTTTGTATCATCTCATTTTTTTTATTCANTATTTGGATGAATTCGTCTGGTGATCTTGAACCTAGTCGCACAATTTTTTTCCCTGCTTTTACTCTCCTTAAACCTTCATTATCATTATTCGTACGAATTTCTATAGTGGTACATGTTTCTAATATTGGATAATATCTAAATAGATTAATTCCTATTTCTAGGCGTGGACAAATCAACATTACTGTGTGATAATTGCAATAATGCGATTGTTGAGTATTATGACTGCAGTTATAGAGGCAATAGAGGTAAATGTACCCTCTGCAAAATTGATTTTCCCTTGGAGTAGATGATTAAATATGACTGAGAAAGAAAATACAAAAAAAGGCAACACCGTAGTTGACATGCTGCTTAGCAGACATGCTGAAAAAACATTAGATTCTGAAACCATGATTGTAGAAACTCAAAAACGGGTTTGGGGTGCTTTAAAAAAAGGATATGAATACAGCGGAGTAGTAGATGAATCTGAGCGATTCCTTCGAAAACATGTATTCTCTAAATTAGACATGGTTGTTCTGTATGTTGATTTAGTTGGTTCAACCACCATGGCTTTGGAAATGCCTGCAGAAAAAATTGCAATTATCATTAGTTCTTTTGCACAAGAAATGGCTGCTGTTATTAGACAGCATAATGGATTTGTTTTAAAATTTGTTGGAGATGCAGTTATTGGTTATTTTGTTGCAGACAATAACTCATTACTTATAGCTGACAATGCAGTTAACTGTGCAAAATCTATGAACACAATTATTCAAAAAGGAATTAACCCCATACTAAATCAATATGACTACCCTGACTTGATGGTAAAAATTGGAGTTGATTTTGGCCAAAATATTGTTGTCAGATATGGTTCAGATGAGATTAACTCTCACGTGGATTTAATGGGCCCTGCAATGAACATTGCAGCAAAAATTCAAAACATGGCAAAAGCAAATCAAATTTTAATTGGCAGTGACGTATGTGAGCGTCTACACCCTACACTGCAAGAAGATTTTGAAAAAATAGTCTGGGAAAACGATGAATGGAATTACCGTTCTAGAATAACAGGTGAAATTTATCAAGTATTGGGATTTAAAGGATAATATAATATTTTTATAAATTCCATCATACTGTAAATTTTTCTGGACATTCAACATGCTCGTAATGGTGCTCTGTAAATTTTTCTTCAACCACGTACATTACAATTTTATGCAATTCTTCATCTTTGATATTTTTCTTACACCGTAAGCAAGTTCTTTTTAATTCCATCATGGTTAATTTTGATCTAAATTAGTAATCTATAACGATCTACGATCAACTGAATTTGAGCAAAAATTACTATTATTACACTAAAGAGTATATGAAATGCCTAAGGTAAGCGTAAAATATACCAAATTTACAGGATAGACATGGATAATATGGTAATGAGGCATTTACAGGACCTTTATGGATTAAATCCAAATATTCCGCACATGGCATTTCAATTTCCAAGACTACCTCCAGGACTAAATCATCCGTTATCTCCTGTAAATCATAATCAAATGAAACCACAATTAGCACAGCATAACGAAACTGTCAATCAAAAACTTCAAGGATTTCAAAGAATGTACCAAGATTATGCTTCAGGATTATTATCTAAAGATTCTCCAGTAGTTCCACCAGGACATCCACTATTTACCAGTAAAACTTCTGTTCAGATACTACAAACTCAAAATGACAAATTAGTTAAAGAGAATTTAGAACTAAGAAAGAAACTACAAAGTAGACCGTCTGATAGACACAATCCATAGAAATTTAATTTTAAATTATTGATAATCTTTATTATATTCCCAAGCTAATTTTTAATATGAAAAAAACACCTGCAGAAAAATGGCAAGTTGCCGTCATGAATTATAAGAAACAATGCCAGAATATCCTGAAACTATCTGGTAATGTTCGTTATGCTGGTGTAATCAATGCATATGGTAGAACTTTAACTGGAATAATTAANCCGAATGTTAAACCTCTCTTAAAATCAGAAGAAGTAAAAAATGAATTTTTTATAGTTTCTACATTAATCTCATTGCGACAAAACAATGAAATTGGAAAATTAGATTATGTGCTGTTAAAACATTCAAAAGTAAATATCTTAATTCTACATAAAAACAATGTCACTTTTTATGTTTCAATCAACCATAAAGAAAAAAATTCTGAACAACTTGTTTCAAAAATAAAAAAAATTATTTAACGCCAGATAATTTAAAAAGAAAATTTTGGGATTGTTTTTTTATAAAAACAATCTATGTTGGTGTAAACCCATGATATCCGCTAGTTTGTTGATCCTGGTCTTTGTATGTTGGCTCAAACAATGAGATTAGGTATTCGTCTGGATCTAAAATCACTGCATTTTTACCTGCATCTTTTTCAATGACGTCTCGATGAATCTTGACGCCTTTTGTTTTTACTTCCTCAAGTGCAGATTTCAAATCCCCAACTATGAAACCCAAACTTATTCCATTCTCTATTGAACTGCCTACGTGCTGGGCAGTTAGAGATGCAGGATGTAAACTCAACAAAGCTCCGGATGTACCTAGATCCACCCATGTTTCTCTTTGGTCTTTGATTGGCAATCCAATTACTTCGTTGTAGAATTTTATGGATTTGNCTAAATCTTTGACGGCTAAGATTACGTTACCGACTTTCTTGATATTCACATACAGTATAGCTTAAAGTTGCTTAAATCAATTACTCTAAATTAAAAATACTTTTCAATTATGTTTATTGAACTTCTACCATTGTTTCAGTTCTTTCAACACCTCTAATTTTTTGAATTTCATTTGTCACTTCTTTTATCTGCGTTAGTTGTTCTACATCAATAATTGCAACTGCGTCAAATTGACCGCTTGTTGGAAATGAATCGACTACCGTTGTCAATTTTTTTAATTTAGCTGCGATGAGTTTTTTTGGAGATTTTACTAAAATTATTGCTCTTACCAACCTAAGTCCACCTCCACTTCAATTAGAGTCTCTGTAGTTACGATATCTTTAATTTTTTTAAACCCAATTACCATTTGATTAATTTCGTCCATNTTGCCTTTTAAAATCACACTGACATCTGCTCTGCCTGTAACTATCATTGTCTGTTTAACGACCTTTCTTTTTTTCTTTAAAATTTCAACCACGGTATCTACTTTTCCGGGTTTAACTGTGATCAAACATAATGCTTGCATAGATGCTTTAGGGTGTTAAACCTGATAAAGATTTCTAGAGTGCATCTAAACAAAACCGATAGACGGGTGCACGCTAGGCGCTATTTAGATAAATACCAATAAAATCTCACATAGTTATGACAAAATCAATTAGCTGCAAGGACGCAGGAAAAGATTGCAGTTGGTCTGCATCATCGACGACGAATAATGTGGAAGAATTGATGTCAATGGTTACAGAACACGTCTTAGCAGAACACAAGGAAATTGATTTGAACCCTGAAAATATGGAATCCATCAAATCCCTAATCAAAACCACTGGAAGGTTTTGGTGGTGGGGATGAGTTCAATGAAAATTTTGTTAGGTTGAGATGATTCACAACACTTTGCCCAAAATAATTCTGATTTTAAAAAAGCTGTTTTAGTTTACGTGACACGCTAGTAGGACTTGGTATATTTTATATCCGATCTTATGCCGCCCATAGTATGCAGCAAATTTAACACCCGTACACTGCTGTTGTTATACTTGAGAAGGGTGAGGATTCTTCTCATTTTTTTACCATAAGAAAAAGGTAAATCTAGATGCGTTTTCTTTGTAGATTATGGACCGTGAACAGGTGGTAGTTGTTGCAAAATTAGTTGCATATGTGCTAATTATTGCTGGAATCATAATGCTATTTGCAGCAATTATGTCTTTGATAACTGGTCCAGGAAATTTGGTTGTTGTAGGTTGGATCATATTTGGAGTGTTGATTCTGGGCATTGGAGCAACAGGATTAAGATACATCAAAAAATTAAAACTGGATATTAAATACGAGAATTAATCTGATTTTAAAAAACGGGCCTTAGTTTAGGTTATGTGATTTTAGGATGTATTCTCTTTTTAATATGGGTCTGGATTGAGAGCAAAAAATTTACCAAGTACATGAGTATTAGGACTTGATGATGCCTCATTCAACTAAAACCCACATCTGTCGATTGAGCATGAAAACCACAATCCCATTACAACCGTTAACGTGAGGATGAATCCAACAATTAGAACATTTGATTTCTTTATTCCCATAATTAAGAAACAGAATAGATTGTTCTTATTAAGATCCCCCTAGTACGTTTCACATACAATTCTTGATCACCAGACGAATCACTCCCCGTTTGATGAATACAACATGGGTGTTATCAGATTTGAGAGATTTCCGTCGTTGACATTCTCCNATTTTATTTTATACGACTATGCGTGACTCAAATGATTCATTTTGATAAAATCCTGCATTTTAAGACAATCTGGTTTTGTTGGTTTCACTGGCATTCAATTGTATGGTGTGCGTCAGCATATGCTGTAAACGAATCTGCCGTTTTTAGTCTACGGCTTCTTGCGATCTTGCTTCTTCAAGATATGCTCTACGTTCCTCGTTTATCTTGTCTTGGTCAATAACAATATCGTCATCAACTATTACAATTCCGCCATCACTTGGCTCGTCATTGATTTTTTTAACTTTTGATTTGCCTGTTTTTTTAGTTTTAGTTGAACTTTTTTCGTAACTTTTTTTGTAACTTTTTTTGTAACTTTTTTTTCTGCCATGAATATCGAAAATCTTGGGATGGTGTGACTTTTAAACATTATGTCATTTTACGGACATTTTACGCCTAATCTACGTCTACTTCTATGGATTCATTAGTGATCTCTGTTATTTCTTGAAGAACTACCTTTTTGATTTCCTCTATGGATCCCACTTGCCCTGAAATCATGTAGTTTAACTGATCTAATATTGCGTATTGAACACGGGCTCTTAACACCTCGAGAACATCCGTTTCAACTGTGGGGTGAAATTCGCTAATCCACTGTCCTAACTCTTCGTCTTCAATCATATTTTTGGATTTTTTATGTTGAATTTATCTTCTGTGCATTTTTTGTTTTTTCAACTATTGACTATTTTATGAAATTATTGAAAATAGAGTATGTTCAAGTCAACAATTGGCTCTTGTATCCATTTATCTTCAATTAACAATTAGTCATGTTGTTGGGAGGTGAAAGCAAATAGCAAAATTAACAGATTATCTTGTAGTAAAAGATTCAGCATCATTGGCAAAAATTGACGGTCAATCTTTTACCATAACTCACATTGAAGATTCTAATTATACTCAGGGTGAGGATGTTACAAAAGGGGTAAAACTAACAATGAAAGAATTTTTTTCGATAGATGGCAACCAAATCAATAAATTTCATACTACTCGAGTTGCCATTGTAAAGAAATTTTCTAACCAAAAACTTAGGGATGACATTAATTCCAGTAAAGAAACACTTTGTGTAAAATGCGTTTCTGAGAAATCAAGTTCTGGAAAAAGTTTCTTTAATTTGGTTGACGCATAGAATTTTTTGAGATTAATTTCTCATTCCATATTTTTATTTCTCTAATATTGTAAACTTTAATTTTATTTCTAATTCTAATGGGATTTTTTTAAAAATACATCCTAATTCACAGTAAATTTTATCATTAGATGAATTTTTTTATTAGATGACTATACTTATTTTATTGAATTTTAATTGTGTGTTCCCCTTATGTCATTTTAAGTGTAATAATGTCGAAGAAATAGAATTTCTCAAACATTTGAAGGAAGAACATTCTGATGAACTATTGAAAATTTCAAAAAAAGAAAATATGTCAATTAAAGCAGTAGAAATGATAACAACATCTAACTCAAGCGTGTTCATTAATTCTAATTAACATAAAAAACAGGAATAAATTTTTTGAATCGTGTGGATGAATATTAGATATTTATCAAATTAATGATTTTTGAGAATATTGGATCTAAAGTAAATTAAATCAAGAGTGCCAGGGGCATGATTTGAACAAGCGACAGCCCGGTCTTCAGCCGAGTGCTCTTCCAGGCTGAGCTACCCTGGCACTAAAAAAAATACTCAAGATGAGACATTAAAGTTTGTCTTTTTATGGTTTCCAGAGGATGTCCTCTATTCCTTTTCGCTTATTGATCAAGCGACCCAATACAAACATCAAATCAGATAATCTGTTCAGATATTTTATGCAATTAGAATTAATTTCATCCTTATCGCTTAATTTTACTACCAGTGTTTCTGCCCTTCTTACAATTGTTCTAACTTGATGTGTCTGTGCAGCTGCTAAATCCCCACCAGGTAGAATAAAATTTGTTAGCGGGGATAATTCTAATTCAAACAGATCAATTGATTTTTCTAATTTTTCAATCATCTCCAAGGACACCCTGTTTTTAAGATCGTTTAGATTCTGGTTGGATAAATCGGAACCCAGTAAAAATAAATCATTTTGAATTTGACTCAAAAGTTGACTGACATCATCATCCAACACATTTGTCAAGATAACCCCAATTGCGGCATTCGCTTCATCCACTGTCCCATATGCCATAATTCTTGGATGTGATTTTGCAATTCTAAAATTACCCTGCAAACCTGTATTTCCGTCATCCCCTGTTTTTGTGTAAATTTTCACATCTTGTTTAATTTAACTTAATTATTATGTGATTCGAAAAACCACATATGAAAATTCATTAGGACAAAATATTATCTATAATGTAATCATGATTTTAGATTTTTTTAAAACTGCAGTAAATTTGAAAAATATTTCCAGACAGGGGTGGATGGACAAATTATCTCTAAAGAACCCTGAATCCGTGGCTGATCATAGTTACTCTATGGCCATAATGGGAATGATAATATCTGATTTAGGAAATTACAATTCTGAGAAAATACTCAAAATGATATTATTGCATGATTTGGCTGAATCAGAAATTGGAGATTATACTCCAAACCAAATAAGCAAAGAAGATAAAATAATAATTGAAAATAATGCATATGGTAAAATTCTCAGCACCTTGCCAGAATCTATAAAATTGCAATATACTCAAATTTGGAATGAGTATCAAGATCAAGAATCTCCTGAATCAATAATTGTACATCAAATTGATAAATTAGAAATGGCATTACAAGCAAAAATGTATCAAAAACAAGGGTCATCAAAAGATGCAGTTGAGTCTTTTTTTAAATCTGCAGAAAACGAGATTACCCATCCAAAACTAAAAGATATTCTAAATCAAATCCTCCAAGATTAAACTATCCATCACAATCAAATTTTAATTTGGTTTGCAAGAATTATGGTGATAGTTCCATAGGTGACTAATGATATGACCGAAATGAAACATCCCCAATTCACAGCTTTTTCATATTTGTATCCACTTCTATAATCAAGCAAAATACCTCGAAGACCATTGAAACCATGAACTGACACTAAAATTAATATCATTTCCAAAAGTAATGCATAAGTGAAATTTTGATAATTAGAAATTACATACTCGTACGATAATGAAGATGCAAAATTCCCCGTTGCAAATCTAACTGAAATGTGTAATGCGACTAACCCTATGGCGCCTAAAGCTGTACCGTAATGGATTTTTCGAATATGGCTTTCCCTTACTCTCAAAATTTGAAAAACACCCCTAATGCAGCGTATAATGCCAATGCTGAAACACCCATGGTAACGTAAATGCACAATCTGTTCTTTTTTCCCATTGATTGAATTTGATATGGGTAATCGGGTCTAGTTGGAGTTCCTATTCCTATCCCTCCTTGATTTAACATCAATCTGATGCCGTTAATGCAATGAAACGCACCTAAAGCAATCATTACCGACAAGACAACAAAGCCTAATGGGGAATATGTCAAAAATAACAATTGGCCCCAAGACATTCTGTCCAGAACAGACATTGCATGAATTACATGTACAACAAAAAATATCAGTAAATAAATTCCAGAAATTCTCATAAGCAGCCATGAGATCCTACTTACTCCATACCCTGAAGGATTCAACCATGTACGAATTCCTTTTCTATTTTCTTTATTCAGAATATTATTGATTGAAGGATGTATTTATCACCTGACGGGATAATTTTCCTGCTGCCAAAAATCATTAGCATCATCACATGAAAATCATTTATTTTCTGACGTGAAATTTTTCTTGTTTTTATGGCATCATTTACAAATAAGATGTGCATTCATTAGTTTTGAACAAAAATTGACTAAAACGATCATCGTAGAAATAAATTAACAAAAATAATGTCACTGTGAATCTTTTTTCTCATTTATTTTTCTTGTTTGGTTGATGAAGCTTTTCATGAATGCACCTATTGAGAGCACAACTATTCCAAAAATCATAACTACGAGTATTGTCGTTTCAGTGTAATCGCTGATAAGAGTAATTGAAAGCAATATTCCCGCTATTCCAATTATCATCAGCAAGTATGATATTTTGACAAACATAATTTACAAATAAAATCGGTCTTGATTAACTTTGGTTAAATGTCTGAAATTCCTTCATTATAGTCACAGATTAACAAAAATAGCACTAATCTGCTATAAAATTTTTAATTTCATGTTGATTCCAATTGACGAAGGACGTAATGTAATGCTGTTCAAACGCGATGTTCATTTGTGGCATACCGTTAAATCATATTCAAAAAATAATTTTTCATGGTTAGAACTGGAAAAGTAATCCCTAAAGAGATTATTTTTCCCATAATCCGCATGTTGGATGATAAGGCGACATGGACTAACATTTACAATAACACGATTAATGAAAAAGGCAAAAGATACGCAAGCAATGACATTGGTTTCACTTTGGAGCATTATATGGAAAAACAACTGATTGAAGAGCAAATGAGAAATAAACAGACCAGAGTTTTCTCTATTGGTAAATCTAACCGTGATGACTATGAGGATTTTTTAAAGAACGTTACAGAATCTAAAAGAGATATTCTAAAACAGCACGTAGACAAATTAGGAAACAAGATGATATTTACAAAAAATAAAGAATTTGTTTCAGAGAACCATGCTGATTTTACAAGATTTATGGGTGCACTTGAAGATAGTGCACAATTCTATTCCAACTTACTTCACACTAGGGATAACTCTGACTATGATGACGATTCTATGACTTTATCTGCCAACAATGCCGTCAATGAAATGTTTAATGCAAAAATAACTTACATGATTAAACTGACTAACAAATCAATTCAGGAATGCTGTGTTAAACTGTATGATGGAAAAGAACACTACGAAGTAATTTTCTTAAAAGAGCAAATCGATAATGTTGCCAGTTTTGTTAATTTGTAACGTTTTGTAAAAATTCAATATTTTAGGCATGAATTAAAGCAAAAAAGGATCAATCTTGATAAATCTGATTAAACTAGAAGAAATGTTTACAAAGATAACCCAAGAAAAATAGTTAGAATGCCTGAATCTGAAAAAATGCCTGAATCTGAAAAAGATCAATTGATTGACGCTCAAAAAGAAGTTATTGGCATCTTGTTTGAGGTAATAAAACGACTTCAGACAAACAATGATCTTGATCAAGAGTATTTTGAAATTATGCATAATGATGATAAGGATGATGAAAGAATTCAGGGGATCATAAACGAACGAGAAGAGAATTCTAAAATTGTCGGCAGACTGTTGGAACAATTAGAAACTTAAGTTGCCAAACATCAACACTGAAAATTTTACAGTACATGTCTGAATGTGCTATTCTACACATTGAGTATTTAGTTCTAAATTAATCCCCACCAACTACGGTAGTTGTAATTAAAACAACAGCCAATGTATCGGAGCAGCCTATCTTTATTCATACAAAAAATGATAATTTCCCATGTTTGTTCTAATTTTTTGAAAAAATAAATCGTGCCTTGTAGCTGTGATGCAATGATTTTTTTTAGTTTAGGGATAGTGAGAAGAAGATAGAAAAATACAGGCGAAATAAATCCTGATCTTCTTATCACTCACTATGAATGTCTAATTACAATTGAAGTAAAATTGCATAATAGGAATTAGGTACATTCGATAAATGAACTAGGCTAATTACCTGTTTGGCTGATTATGCTGTATGGGTTTTGATGTAGATGTGATTATTAACAACCACAATCATCATCTGAAATAATTCTCAAATGAGCAGTTTGCTGATATTTGTCTTGAACATAATTTGCAAGGTTGGTTATTCGTACTCTGGACTCTTTTGTTTTCCANCTACCCTCATTTTCAAACCAGAATTCAATTTCGTCAAGATCGTAGCGCTCATTTTTTTTAACTAATTCCCTAAAAATAATTTTAATTTCTTCAACTTCAGATTCTGTGAGTTTTGATTTATCTTCAACCATTGTTGTAATTTCATTTAATTTGATTATGACTGGATTTGTTAATGGCAATACACCATTGATGTGTGATTTCTATAACTGTCTTTTGTAAGACACAAGCCCAGTTTTTATAACAACTAGATAATTTGATCAACATGCAGTATTTTCAGGCATTAAAACTGGGACAAAAAAGAGTTGCAGAGTCAAGAGAGTATCTTAACACATTGACTGATGGAAAGGCTATGCCTGCACTGGCACTTGCAGCTACAAAATCTAATGTGTGGCAAGCAGTTGGAGAAGAAAATCTCTATGCATTTGTAGATGAATCTGCAGGTTTTATTCTCACTGACAATAGCGGGTATATTCTTGCTTTAGTGGATAAATCAGGTTCTTCAAATAGTTCAGGGTGTAACGCAACTACAAAAAGAAAAGTTGGAAAAAATATTTGAAAAAGACAACATTCAAAAATTTGAAGGTAAGGTAATACTTCCAGTCTAAATTCTGTAATGGTTGTGGGTCTAGTTTAGCTTAGATATTATACAAAANACCTACTCCGCCCTATCCTTTCGTAACGTAAACTAAAAGGCCTTTTTTAAAAGCAGAAACAATTTCATAAATAGCTGACACATTTGATGTTAATATTGAAATCTTCATTCATTATTGCAATAGTGGCAGTTGCTATGATTGGCGTAATGGTTCCAATAACATTTGCAGTAACTCAATTAACAATTAACAGTTTAGAAATTTATGAAGACGCAGATTATACTAGATACCGCGTAACTGGAGACGCCCCTGCATCTACCGAGATTACATTTCAAACTACAAAACCTGACGGTTCTCCTGGAAATTATCCTGGTGGTGTAGATACAGGAAAGCCCGCATACATTGTGGACAATAAAATTAGTTCTGCTAATAATTTAGTTTATGGAACTTGGACTCTGAAAGTTTGCGCACCTGAATATGATGTTTGTGTACAAGAATCATTTACAATTAATGAACCTGTTACATTGCCTGATGACGGAGCAACCCAAACCCAAGAAGAATCTCACATACTGGCGGAAGGCGGTTCTGAAGAAGGCGGCGGCTGTCTAATTGCGACTGCGACATACGGTAGTGAGATGGCACCACAAGTTCAGCAACTCAGAGAACTAAGGGATAACCAACTGCTACAAACAGAATCTGGAACTGCATTCATGACAACATTCAACGACATTTACTATTCATTCTCACCAGCAATTGCAGACATGGAAAGAGAACACCCGTACTTCAAGGAGGCAGTAAAGCTTGCAATCACCCCCATGGTTTCATCTCTATCACTAATGGAGAATGCTAACTCTGAATCTGAAGTATTGGAAATTGGACTATCCGTTATTGCACTAAACCTTGGAATGTATCTTGGAGTTCCAGCTGTAGTGATTGTTGGAATTAAAAGAAGAATTTTTTAAAATCAGAATAAGTTGTGGGAATGAAAAACAATTCAAATGATCACAAAGTTGATTTATTCAGAATTTTTTTTCTCTAATTTGTAGGCTTGACGTCTTTTCTGTCTATTTCCGCCACCAATATTATGTCCTTGAGGTAATTTCTTAGTCATTTCTATTTCATTTTTTTACCATCGTTCATTATAACTCCTTGTAGTTTCTTTTTCTGTTGGATGAAACAAAATCAAGCCTAAAATGTAATCTGTGCCTTGGTTTCGTTAAAAAATTTGACACAAAACCTTTAGTTATGATAATGTGTAAGTATGAAAATGAGTAAATTTTCACAGGAAATTGAAGTTAGCGGTCATCTGATAGATTCATCAATTCTAACTAAAATTTTTGATAAAATTATGGATTTAAAGGGTGAGTTTAATGTTGAAGAGATAGACATCGGTAGTAAAAAGAAAGATCACTCTTATGCCAGATTATCCGTTACAGGTAATGATCAATTACATCTGGATGAAATATTAAAAACAATTTACAGAGAAGGAGCTATATCCAAAACTCAAAAGGAAATTAAATTAAAAAAATCACCAAAAAATTTTGTAATGCCTGATAATTTTTACAGCACGACAAATAACCAGACACAGATTTTTCTCAAGGGAAAATGGATTTCAGTTGAAAACATGATGATGGACAAATGTATTGTAGTAAAAGGAAACAAAGCGTATTGCATTCCTGTTAGGGATGTAAAAAAGGATGATCAGATTATTGTTGGTGAGGACGGTGTCAAGATAACTCCTCCAGAACGTCCACGTGAAGGAGTTAATGTTTTTGAATTTATGGGAAGTTCAAGCTCTAGTGAAAGACCAACTCAACATATTGCAAAACAAGTAGCTGACGACATATTCAATACCAAAAAGAAAGGGGGAAAAATCGTTATTGTTGGAGGTCCTGCAATTGTACATACTGGTGCGGATGATTCGATATCTGAATTAATTAGATTAGGGTATGTTGACGGATTATTGGCCGGAAATGCACTGGCCGTACACGATATAGAATACGCGACACTTGGAACGTCTTTGGGTATGAATGTTAGAGATGGAACTTTAGCTTACCACGGACATCGAAATCACATGGACACCATTAATGCCGTATTCAAAGCAGGATCCATTGCAAATATGGTTAAAAATAAAAAATTAACAAAAGGCATAATGTACGAGTGTGTGAAGAACAAAATTCCGTTTGTACTGGCAGGATCAATTAGAGATGACGGACCGCTACCTGACGTAATTACCGACGTTGCAGAAGCTCAAAGACAGTACAAAAAGGTTGTAAAAGGCGCAGACATGGTGATAATGATTTCAACAATGCTTCATTCTATTGCAACTGGAAATATGCTACCAGCTGCTGTCAAGGTGATTGTTGTGGATATCAGTCAGCCAACTGTTACTAAATTAATGGATAGGGGTACATGGCAAGCACTAGGAATTGTTTCAGACGTGGGGGCCTTTTTGCCAATGGTAGTTCAGCAAATTAGAAAAAGAACAAAATAATTTTAATCGTTACTTGTTACTCTTTTAATCCAGTTTAGAATTTTTCCACTAAACTTAAGTTCATAATTCTTGCAGAAAATTCATGGCAGACAAGAAAACAATGAGCATTATGTGCAAGTGGTGCAATGTTTCTAAAGCATGTCATATTGTCAGTCAAGAGATAACAGATCATCATGGAAGTTATGGAATAGATAGCATAATGATGGCTAAAATTAAAATCCACAAACATTACAAGGGAAAAAATCAATGCAAAGGATCAGACAGAATTATTACTGCGCCTCTGGATAAGACACTCAAAGATAATAAAATACACTATCATTAGAATTATTAATTTTTTTCTTTCAAAGAAATAGAAGTTAATTTAAAAATTCACCTTAGATCAAATAACGCAATTCGGATAAAACCTTGTAAGAATTATATTTTTAGCTGCAAGAATTTCATCGCTGTTTGCAATTTTTGCACAAAAAAAATTATACTTAATTACCATAATCCCCTAGCATTGTCATTAGGAACAAGTCCACCATTACCCCCTGAGTTTCATCACTCTAAAGGAAACCAAACGGGATTCTGCCCTGGGCTTGTTCGCTT
>JGI26256J51712_1000220_pt1 | contig 27371 bp, 27 predicted proteins | sample SaaInlV_150m_DNA_FD_51712 | JGI IMG/M metagenome (IMG submission 51712) | reverse complement strand
TTTACTACCAAATCCGGAGCAGGACGCGGAATTGGACTTTCTCTGGTTCAGCAAAATTTGGAATATCTAGGAGGTCATTTGACGGTAGTCCGGAGTTCAATCGGGGGAATGCGTTTCACAATTTATATTCCCAAACATCCTAATTCAGCTGGAGAAACAGGATGAACCTGCGTGTTTTGATCATAGACGATGATGAGCGGATTGCGGAAATTCACCGACGTTACGTTGAAAAAACGGATGGTTTTGAAGTTGTTGGTATTGCCAATACTCTTGAGGATGCTCAACTGCAGTTGGATGTTCTTGAACCGGATTTGTTACTGCTTGATATTTTNTTTCCGGAAGGAAACGGATTGGAATTTCTAAAACAAACGAGGCTCCACCGTAAACAGGTCGATGTGATTCCAATCACTNCGGCGAAAGAAGTCCATTTGTTCAATGAAGCCCTGCATGGAGGGGTTTTTGATTATATTCTCAAACCAGTTGTTTTGTCACGTTTTCAAACCACTCTGCAGCGTTATAGACAAACAAAAAATCAGCTTTCAAATATCGATCAGCTTGATCAGCACGACGTTGACAGAGCACTGCACGCAGGCAGCAGTGACTTGCATGAATCAGCGGAATTACCTAAAGGAATTGACGGGCTCACTTTAGAAAAGGTGCAGCAGGTCTTCAGCACCAGACAGAATTCCAGCTTAACTTCCGAAGAAGTGGCTTCACTCATTGGAGCAAGCAGAACCACTGTACGGCGTTATCTCGAATTTTTAGTTTCCCAAACTATGCTGGATGTTGATGTGAATTATGGAGGAGTTGGACGTCCGGAACGTCGTTACTTCCTGAGGAGAACTCATTAAAACTGAAAGTGATTAGTCATTTCGCGAGAATAGTGAAGTATAGCACATTAGAACTTTGTTTAAGAAAGACCGATCAAGTTGTAGTTAAAATTTCTGTAAAACCTTTAAAATATGACAGTCCTTTAAAAAGTCTGAAGTCCAAAAATTATCATTTTGAATTGACACGGTTTTCGGTCTTTTTACAGATTCATCAAAGAAAAAAATTAAGAGCTATTTTATGTCCAACCCGCTTTATGAAACTCTGTTCGGAAAATACGCCGGACATTCGACCACATTCCTTTATCTGTCTAATGGAAAAACGATCAGCCATGATTCTTTTATCCGTATGGCTGGACGTTCTGCAAATGCACTCAGAGAAATGGGACTTGCTGTCGGTGACCGTGTGGCAGTACAGGTTGATAAATGTGCTGAAGCACTTGCAGTCTATGCGGCTTGTGTTCAATCCGGTCTGGTTTACCTGCCGCTAAATGCCGCCTACACACCGGCTGAAGTCTCATATTTTATTGAAGACAGCGGTGCAAAACTATTTATCTGTCAAGGTTCCAAAGAAGATGAACTTGTTGCTGTTGCCGAAAAATCTGGGGCACTGCTGGAAACATTGAATGCCGACGGTACGGGGTCATTTACTGAATTAACTCGGAATAAGGACGATACATTTAAAACCGTAGAACGTGACGGAGAGGATCTTGTGGCGCTGCTCTATACCTCAGGCACAACGGGACGTTCCAAGGGTGCGATGCTGAGTCAGAACAATTTACTTTCAAATGCTGAGACTCTAGTCGAGCTTTGGCAATTTACGGAGAGAGACGTTCTGTTGCATGCTCTACCTATCTTTCACACCCATGGATTATTTGTAGCAACTAATGTGACACTTGCGGCAGGCGGTTCTATGATCTTCATACCGAAATTTGATTTAGACTCGATCATCGAAAATCTTCCAAACGCAACCACGATGATGGGCGTCCCAACTTTTTATACAAGGCTTTTGAATGATTCACGATTCAACAAAGATCTAACTCAGCACATGCGGCTTTTCGTCTCTGGAAGCGCTCCGTTGTTGGCGGAAACGCATGTTCAATTTGAAGCACGGACAGGCCACCGAATTCTTGAGCGTTACGGAATGACTGAAACAAACATGAATACCTCAAATCCATATGACGGTGAACGCCGTGCCGGAACGGTTGGTTTTCCGCTGCCTGGAGTTGAGATCAAGATTACTGACTCGAAAACCGGTGAGGCACTAGTAGATGGTGAAATTGGTGAGATTGAAGTACGAGGACCAAATGTGTTCAGCGGTTATTGGCAAATGCCGGAAAAACCGCGGAAGAACTTCGTAAGGATGGTTTCTTTATCACTGGTGATCTAGGTACGATTGACAGCGACGGTTACCTCCACATTTCCGGACGCAACAAAGACGTGATCATTTCCGGCGGATATAATATCTACCCCAAAGAAATTGAAATGTTACTCGATGAGCAACCTGGTGTTATGGAAAGTGCGGTGATAGGTTTAGCACATCCGGATTTGGGAGAAGCAGTTGCCGGTATTTTGGTGGCTGAAAAAGGTGAGACGCCGGATCTTGACGAGTTAGCGAAAGCAATCAGCGCATCTCTTGCGAAGTACAAACAACCCCGAAAACTACTAGTCATCCCTGAACTTCCGAGAAATACTATGGCTAAAGTGCAGAAAAATATCTTAAGGCAAGAGTATAAAGATGTATTCAAGCAGTGAGATTCATGCTCAAATCATATTCACTATTATGCGGCATAAAATTCTCAGTCCAGACTTAGAGGTTTTCTGGACAAACTGTTGATAATTTGATGCTATTACTAACATAACAGACAACATCCTCATTGCCTCTTAATAACCATAAAAACCGCACATTCTTTTGTGCAGGACACACGTATCTTACAGGAAGTAAAAAATAACGACTTCATTTGCAGATGTATTTTTAAGGGCTGATAACTACTGAGAGTTTCCAGATAATGGTTGACATTCCTGAAAAAATGATTGATAATTCAAGGCATATTATTAAATATGCGGTACTTCAGCTTAGTAAAAAATCGCATCAGCTAGAAAGAAAAGCAGTAGAAGCTAAGAATATAATTCTTGTGCTGCAAACAAAAGAATAACGAAAAAGAGTGTGAAATGGAATTTGGCGAACAAATGACACAATGGCGGGAGGAATCCGGTTTAACTCGCAAAGAGTTTGCCCGAAAACTCAGTGTTTCACTGACTGCTGTAAAAAATTGGGAAACTGGACACTCAACTCCTAAATTGACGAAATACAGTGAGATTGCGAAAGTATTAGCGATTGATGTGCGGGAAATGGGTTTGGATAATGACCTGGATCTGGAACGTATCGGTGATCGTATCAAATATGCACGTTTACTGAGAGGCATGTCGATAGAAGCATTTGCCTACGAACATGGCTTTGCAATTCAAACTGTAAAAAGCTGGGAATCGCATGCTGCAGAGGTCACAGAAGCCTCTTTGGAGCGTATTTCGCGTGCGTTGAAAATTCCTTCTCCATTCTTTGAAATGAAGAATGATCCTCACCAGGAATTAGCCGACCTCAAATAATAAACGGGTTTCCATTTTTTGGCAAACCCGGGATTTAGTTAATAGTCCTTGTTAAAGCAGCTTTAAATACAGGATTATTACTGTCCATCTTCAGGGCGGTTTCGTAGTGTTTTCTTGCTTGCGAAATTTCCCCAGCTGCTTCAAAAGCTAAACCAAGGTTGTGCTCATCCTCTGCTGTACGTTCGTTTAAAGCTAGCAGAAAAGCAACAGCCTCCTGGTAGGCATTCCCCCTGATCAAATTAACCGCAACACTGTTACCATCCTGTACAAGTAATTCTGCCCTTTCTTGATAAGGACTGATTTGTTTGACGTATTGTCGTGCAACTTGTCGTCCGAGTCTGATTTTCAGCTCCAGTGTAGTTTGCGGAACCTTTGCATTATTTCTCAGGTTAAATCCTCTGGCAAAATATTCAGTTGGGTTTGTAAAGGATAATCCTGCACGGTCAATTATTGAAAGAAGTGACTCAGAAGAATCTTCATCAGACTGATAATTATTTATAATTGAGTCCTTTATCTTTAGCGGTAAATGCGAAGTTACGACTGAACCACCCCATTTCCGGACAAAGTAAGTTCGAAAACTTTGTGAAGGAACTACTTCACTGCCGTCATTTTTTCGGAGCAGTAAAAATTCAACTTCCAGCGCGGCTATTTGCTCCACATAAGGTGTTGCTATCACAAATCCTGTTCCGGATGATTCTGCACCCATTGAAACAACTCCTGCCAGCAAAGATTGTTCGAGCGTGGCGCCTTTGTTTTTCACATTTGTAAAATATGAAAGACCCTCCTCTGATTCAATAATAATTTCCGCATATTTAACTTTTCCATGTAGGACTGCAATTTCGGACTGATCTGGAAGTGCTACGCTAAATCCTGCTTCCTTTCCGGTTGTGTTTATCAACTGATATGGTGACTGAAGTGAAAGTTCATGTAGCAAAGCGGCTCTCAGCAAATCAGCTGTGAGGTGCCCCTGTTCATTTGTTGAATTGAATTCGGAAATGGCTGGTTTTAATAATTTTTCTGTTCCGCTAAAAATTCGCTTGGATTCGGATGTTGCGTCACTTGGAAATTTGATTTGTCCTGATACAGTTTGAAAATTGCCAACCTCAATGTAGTTTATATTTTCAACAATCTGCAGCGGTGGACGCTCAATTTGAAAACTGACTTTTGGTGCACAGGCCGTGAATAAAAATGCAGAAAGGCAGAAAAGTAGAAAAACGCTGAGCTTTACTTCAGCTAAGGCTTTCCGTATTTCGGAAGAGGATACGAAATAAATATTTGAGAAGATAAGTTTCATTAAATCATTCTTAGAATAATATACATAAAATCGGCAGCAGACTAACGTGATTCAAGCTGTCGTTGTAGTTGAGGGTGTTCACGCCGAAGTCTTTCAATGCGACCAAGTCCCTGGGCAAAAAGCAGGTTTTCCGGTTCAGCCTGCCAGGCCTCTCTGTAAGTCGTCTGGGCAAGTCCAAAATCTCCAATTGCTTCAAAGCAAAGTCCAAGGTTATAAAGATCATTTGGATCAGGATTTTCAGCAGTTGCCTGCTGCAGTTGAGCTATTGCTAAATCGTAAGCACCGGCTTCAATCAAAATTTTCGCATTTGGGAAGCTGCCCTCAGCAACAGGGTAGCTGACAACTTTTTCTGTGACGGCAACTCGACGGACAAATCCGCTCGCAATTGAAAGTGCCATATCCGCAATTATTTGCTCAAAAGAAGGTAGGACATCTGCAGAGCTTTCAATGCTGTCAGTCAGTGAGCTTTTCGATGGGGACAAAACTGAGGTGAAACTGTCAGCAATTTGCTGAAAACTTTCTCCGCTCCTTCCGCCAATCCGTTGAGAGTAAGTTCTAGTCTCAAAAGTTGTTGCGACCACTTCAGTCGGCAGCAAACGGGTCATCTTAATCTCAAGTCCTAATGTCCCGCTCGTTGATTTGTAAGGCCACCAAACTACTTGATCAACTGTCAGATTAAGGCCGAGACTGTTTCTGGAACGAGGAGGCCGAAAATATTCCAGACTTTCTTTGCTTAAGTCAACTCCATCTGTACGTTCAATTTCAAGCCAGAGTTTACCATTGATAACTGCGTCAACATTTTTAGTTTTGTAACCGCGTACTGAAACCAACTGTTGAAGCGCCTCGTCATTTGCCAGCTCCTCAAATTCATCACTAAAAATAACCTTGAAGTACGGAGTTGCGGTTAATAAATTTATCACCCTTGCTCTTACTGAACGGCTGATGGATTTTTGCTGTTCCTCATTCAGTAAAACAGGATGAGTTTGCCAGACGCCGTTTCGTTCGGTTTTATATTTCAGCATTATCCGGCCTATCTCAAATCCTCCTACTGCTACATTTTTTATTTTCCGCGTATTAATTTCTGCAGGTGAGCGGACAGTAATTGTCGCTTTAGCACAACCTGAAATTAAAATCACGGAGATCAGCAATATCAACAATAAATGATTAAAGATATAGTTATTCAAAAGTTTCATTTTTGTATTTTTCTATTTTTGAGTTTGTCTAGCCAATGTTTTAGTTTCAGCAAGATAACGCCGGATCCGGCCAACTCCTTGTGCATAAAGTTTTATGCCCGGACTTTTCTCGAGTGCAGTAATGTAAAATCTACGTGCATCCTCGTAATCTTCCGGGCTTAAAGCTCCTGCTTCATAAGCCAAACCTAAATTATACCAATCTTGAGATTCTCTTTTTTCAGCCGGAATTGCCTCGATGAGCTTCCGGACTTTTTGTGATTTTCCTTCTTTGAGCAAATTCCCTGCTTTTGCTCTACCGCCTTCTGCAACCTCGGCTTCAACCATTTGCTTGTATGGAGAAATTGTGCGGATGAATGATTCCAAAGTGCGCTTCACTAATTGCTGAATCACCTTCCTTTTTTCTTTGGGAGGGAGATCGTAAATATCCGGAATGGCTAATCCTTTTGGTCCATAGAAAATTTGTTTTGGATTACTGCGTGAGGCTAAAGCAAGCTGGCGGCTAGGTATTGGGAAAATAGGAATTCTAGTGATACTGAGCAGGCTGCCTAAAGTCAGAGAAATGAGGTGGCTTTCTTTGATGTTACGGTAGGAATCATTTTCGATAATACTGCGGCCGAAACTGGCTGAATCTGCACGTATTGCCAGAGTTTCCCTGCTTAAGCCAATCATGTTAAAACTGAAATTAGCCTGAGCAAAAAGTGAAATATTTTTGTAATCGTAAATCCGCACAACCTGGTTTTTAGGTGGAATAACGTTATTTAAACCTGCGAGCGAAAATGCGGATGAAAGTACCAGCTCCGCCGCATTACTGGCAAAAGTTCCTCTCCGGCAAACATATCCACGCCATTTATCTAAAGTAATTGCTTCATTTGTAATTGCTGCTGCTCCAGCTGAGGACAGTCTCCCGCTGATTCCACCTGTGCAGGTGGCAAGGTCAGTAAACTGTCCGTGGTCCACCTCGCCGCCGCTGATGACTTCTCCCTGAATTATTGCAACAGTTTCCTTTTCTGAATCAAACTGGCTGCCGTCTAAAGTATTCACTACACTGACTTTGAAACGTCCGAAACGATTGAGTTCATCCGCCAGTTGTTGAAGGACTTGATTTTTAATGCCAAGTTTATCATTTGTTTCATCTACCAGATCTGCGCGGATAAACACTTTTTTTACGTCACGAGGAATGGTAATTCTGGAAGGCCGCTGCACTTCAAACTGTGAAACATTAAGTCTGGTACAGGCAGAGACAAGTATTGAGGCACACAGGCATAATAAAAGAGTAAAAGATTTCTTGGAAGATAAATTTGTTTTTTTCATGTCTGCATTCAGCCTGCTAAAAGTCCGGGTAATTCACAGCGTACACAACCTTGATGAAAGTTGCGGCAAAAATCATGTTGAATTTGTATCAAACCCTGCCGATTTCCAAAAGTGTTCAGCTTCAGTTTAGGTGATTTAGGCAATTCAGAAAACCATAATCGTTTTTCCATGAAACGTGTTTTGCTGTTTGATGCCTCTGCGGGTAAAATCATAAATAAGCGATAAAGCAGTTTTTCCAGTTCCGGTTCATTTTCGTATCTTGCATAGGCCAGGAAGAATGGTAAAACGGCATTTGCCCAAAGAATTATTTGACGATCCTTGCCTACAAGNTGAGATGAGTATGNCTGCTTTGATTTNCCTAAAACAAGATGCTNNTGCCAGACTTCCCAATCCGGAGTTGANAATAGTTTTTCAGTTTCAGACAGNGCCTGCCGCCGCAATTCTTTTTCATCTGCAAACTGACTCAGCTTACGGAACACCAGCAACCAGCGTTTGAGCAAACCCTCATTTGCTACACAGTATAAATGATGGAACATGCCGAGCAGCCGTCTCTCCGGAGTATTTTGTGGACGGTAAGCTTGTGAAAATTTTTGGGAAACTTGAGGTTGTTCAGGAAGTTCCTGCCAGGCAGTTTTCCACTGTAGGAATTCATGGCGTACAGACGGATCAGCAATTGTATGTTCTGTGGAAAATAATCCACATGCACCAAACCAGCGTGAAAGAACGAGCGTCCGTGTTGTCCGCTGAGACTGCCTGAACAAAGGTCGGAGTTCACTAAACTGATATTGTTTTGCAGTTCTTCAAAAACCTGGGCAAACGGTGAATAACCTAATGATTTGAACAACAACTGAAAAAGCAATTCTTCAGAATTCTGTTCATTCCAGCGCTTAAGCAACAGCTGCATTTTCTCCTGGATTCGCTGCTCTGCAGCATGACCAATGATTTTTTTCAGCGTTTTCGCACCATGTTCAACCGCCGTCACTCCGCAACGTCCGGGAAGTTCTCCGAAAAATTTTAAGTCCGCCCGGGCTTCCGTTTCTGAGGCAGATGGTGTCTTGTTGATAACAGAAGCTAATTCCAACTCCGGAATTTCACAGTTATCCTCACGTTGAATTAACCGTTTTCCACTGTTGTAAAGAACGACGTGTAAAACCACGGAATTGTAGACCGGATTTTTTTCGTGTTGATGTGCGTACCAACCGGAAGAATCGACATGAATTTCCACTGCACCAAAAAGCGTATGTTCACCAATTTGCAGTCGTGCTTCCTTGAAGTCAGGTCCGCTTCCGGAATTGTGCCAGCCCGCAAACTCAATTTTTACTGCCTTACCGCAAACTGTACGTAGCTTTTCCTTTGCAAAATCCTGCTCTGCCCAGATTTGCTGGATTGCCATTTCTGGAATCGAGAGCTTGTTTAACATGAACCGTTAATTGACAAGATGAGAAAAAATACGTAAAATCTTAACTTAAATCATAAACCAGATAGTCCAAAGATTCAATAAAGTCCAAGATGCCCACTCAATCTATTAATCCTGATGCTTCCGGTTATTACGGTGAATACGGAGGTATGTTCATTCCTGAAATATTACGTACTACTTTTGACGAGTTAATTGCAGCTTTTAACGAAGCCAAGTCCGACCCAGGTTTTTGGCAAAGTTATCTAGATGTAATGCAGAATTATTCGTGCCGTCCTACGCCGATTACACATCTGGAAAATTTTGCAGAAGTATTAGGCGGTAAGTTTGAGGTTTTTTGCAAACGGGAAGATTTAAACCATACAGGAGCACACAAAGCGAACAATTGTATGGGGCAGGGTTTGCTCGTACAACGCATGGGTAAAAAACGGGTAATTGCTGAAACAGGTGCAGGACAGCACGGAGTGGCCACCGCAACTATGGCTGCGAGAATGGGACTCGAATGCACAGTTTATATGGGTGCGGTTGATGTGGAACGTCAACGTCCAAATGTTTTCTGGATGGAACAACTGGGTGCGACTGTCGTTTCTGTTACTGAAGGTACAGCCACGCTTAAGGATGCCATCAATGCAGCGATGCGTGACTGGGCGGAAAGTATGGAGACCACACATTATGTTCTAGGCACGACCTGCGGTCCGCATCCTTTTCCGGAAATGGTGTCCTGGTTTCAGTCAATTATTGGTCAGGAATCACGTCAGCAAATGTTGAAAATAAATGGTAAATTACCTGACAAAATATATGCTTGTGTTGGGGGCGGTTCAAACGCCAGTGGAATTTTTCTACCGTTTCTGGAAGATAAAGATGTAGAACTGGTTGGTGTTGAAGCCGGAGGTCACGGACTTGATTCCGGACAGCACGCAGCACGTTTTTCCGGAGGCACAGTAGGAGTAGCGCAGGGATACAAAACATATTTTTTTCAGGACGACGAAGGGCAAATGATGCATACGCATTCGATTGCGGCGGGGCTGGACTACATTGGAGTCAGTCCGATTCTGAGTCATCTTCACGATCAAAAGCGTATCCGTTTTACCGCGGCAACGGATGATGCGGTTATTTCTGCCACCAAACTGCTGATCCGTACAGAAGGCATAATCCCGGCTTTGGAGAGCGGCCACGCTTTTGCTGCAGTAGTTGAAGAAGCTCCGGACATTCCGGATGGAAGCCAGGTATTGATCAACCTTTCCGGACGTGGTGACAAAGATATTTTCAATATTGCTGAGGCCATCGGTGATGAAAAATGGGATGAGTTTTTGAGAGCAAAAGCACAAAGAAAATGAGACAAATTCCGTTTGCTAATTTCAAATTTATAATTTCATGAACCTGACAAAATATTTAAAAAACCGGCTCGCTCCTCTTTCCGGGGGAACTGAAGATTCGGAAACAAACCGCAAGATCCTGTTGATGACCCATGTCGTTGTGGGTTATCCATCTTTAGAAGCAAATTGGAAAATGCTGGAAGCGATGGGTGAAGCTGATGTGGATTTGGTTGAACTGCAGATGCCTTTCAGCGAACCAAGCGCAGACGGGCCGCTTTTTGTCAAAGCAAATCAAGAGGCTCTCAAGAATGGTATACGTTGGAAAGATTATTTTGATTTGATGCAGCGTGCCAGTGAACGCTTTGATTTTCCGCTGTTGATGATGGGTTATTTCAATACGGCATTTGCCATGGGATTTGAAAATTACTGCGCAAATATCCGCAAAAATGGCGGTGAAGGTTTTATCATTCCGGATTTGCCACTGGAAGAATATGGTGATTTATTTGAACTCAGCAGGCAGCATGAGCTTGATCCGATCATGCTCTGTACTCCGACCAACACAGAGGAGCGACTACGTAAAATATGCAGTCATGGCAGCGGTTTTATTTACTGCGTTGCCAGAAAAGGAGTTACTGGTAAAAACACGAAGTTGGACAAAAGCGCGGAAAAATTTTTAGAACAATGCCGTCTCTACACTGATCTGCCGCTGGCTTTGGGTTTTGGTTTGTCACAAGCGGAAGATTTACGCCAGTTACATGGTAAAGCGGAAATTGCAATCGTAGGTTCTGCTTTGCTGAAAACCTGGGAAGCAGAAGGTGAAATCGGTTATCGTAAACATTTGATGTCTTTGGCTGCTGCCAGAGAATGATTTTAAAAACAATGTCTGTACAGATTAGTGACGCAGATATTCGGAATGCCACGTGTAGCTGTGAAACTTCTCCGGAGTTTGCTGGACTTCCAGCAGAATTGTCGGCGGACTTGCCGATAACGCACAAATTGTTCCCGCTTATCTGGCCTGCAAATTTGGCATAAATATTTTTTTCCTCTACAGAAATACCCATGTCTGTTCCTCAAGTTGAAACACCGATGATGCGTCAGTTCAATGCCATCAAACGGGAACATCCGGATAAACTCCTGTTTTACCGCATGGGTGATTTTTATGAAATGTTTGGAGATGACGCGATTGTAGGTGCAAAAGTTTTGCAAATTGCCCTGACTTCTCGGGATAAAAAAAAGTCATTACCGATGTGTGGTGTACCTTACCGTGCCTATGAACAATACTTAAACAAACTGACGGCTGCAGGTTACAAAGTGGCCATTTGTGAGCAAATGGAAGATCCTGCCAAAGCACAGGGTCTGGTAGCGCGGGATGTTGTCAGAGTTGTAACGCCCGGAACTACAGTTTCACCTCAATTGATTGATCCGGATCGTAATCATTATTTACTGGCAATTAACGTGGTCTTGCGTTCACAATGTCTGGGCATTGCCTTTGCTGATCTTTCTACAGGTGAGTTTGAAGTTGCAGAGTTTAATCTGCATGAAACTCACCGATTCTACGATTTCCTCGCACAACTGACACCGCAGGAAATTCTCCTCACCCAAAGCCGTTCCGCAGCAGAATCTCTCTTTCTGGAGGAGCTGGTGCAGCGTATGACACAGTTGCTAGATAGGGAAAATACCTCAGAAGGAACATCGGCAGACTTGCTGAAAAAAGAAGCAGGTTTTCCGGACGGACAGGTTTTTCCTTCAACAGGACTTTTTAATTTTATTGACCCATATTATTTTGATAAAGAAGCAACTGAGCGTAGTTTAAAAAAGCATTTTGAAACGCTGAATCTTTCCGGATTTGGAGTAGATGATTTAGCACATGGAATATCTGCCGCAGGCGCGTTATTACGTTATTTGGAGGAAACTCAAAAATGTGACTTGAGTCATTTTACTGCTTTGCGGAGGCATTCTTTTGAAAAAACTATGCTGCTGGATGAAGCAACTGTTGCGAATCTTGAACTCTTTGAAAGTCAGTCCGGAGTTAGGAAACACACTCTTTTTCATATACTTAATCATACTCAGACTCCAATGGGCGCACGCCTTTTCAGGCAGTGGCTGCGGCAGCCGTTGCTTGAGATTGAAGCAATAAATGAACGTTTTGACTGTATCGAAGAGTTCAGGGTTAATTTTATGCTCTGTGAAAAATTTCGTGAAAGTTTGAACGTGATTCAGGATCTACCGCGTATCATGGGTCGTATCAATTTGCCGGTGACAGGGATAAATGACCTTGTAGCCCTACGTGAATCACTGGAACCTGTGCAGAAACTTCCACTCTATTTAGGGGAATTACAATCACCGTTGTTGAAAATAATTGCTGAAAAATTTGATCCGTTGACAGATTTGTTAACTCTGCTGCATCAACATTTACTGGATGCACCTTCAGTTAAATTGAGAGAAGGTGGATTTATAGCAGCAGGAATTTCAGCAGAATTGGATGAACTGCGTGACATTTCGAGAAATTCAAAACAATTTCTCAATGAAATGCTGTTGGAGGAACGCGAGAAAACAGGAATAAGCTCCTTAAAAATAAGTTACAACAAAGTTTTTGGTTACTACCTTGAAGTCAGTAACGCTCATAAAACGTCAGTTCCTGAAAATTATATCCGTAAACAGACTCTGGTAAATGCTGAACGTTACATTACTGCCGAGCTCAAAGAATTTGAGGAAAAAATACTCACTGCAGAAGAGCGGATAGGTGAATTGGAGTATGAACTGTTTCAACAGTTAAAAACAGAGATCAATACACACACCAGACGTGTCCAGCAAACCGCACAGGATATCGCTGTCGCGGATACATTGGCAGGACTAGCTTATGTTGCAGAACACAATCACTACGTGCGGCCAGGTCTGCTTCCATTGCAGGCACCTAGAAAATTGTTTTTGAAAGATTGCCGACATCCTGTCATTGAACAAATTGACTTGGGTGAGGTTTTTGTGCCGAATGATTTAGATTTAGCAGAAACTAAATGCCGTATCATGTTGATCACAGGACCGAACATGGCAGGTAAATCGACCTACATGCGCCAAGTCGCCTTAAATGTACTGATGGCTCAATGTGGAAGTTTTGTTCCCGCAGCGAGCGCAGAACTGTCTGTGGTTGACCGTATTTTCACCCGTGTTGGAGCTTCTGATAATCTGACTCTTGGTCAAAGCACTTTTATGCTGGAAATGAATGAAGCAGCAGCAATTTTAAATAATGCCACTGACCGTAGTTTAATAATTCTGGATGAAATCGGCAGGGGGACTAGCACTTTTGACGGTATCAGTATTGCCTGGGCAATTGTTGAACATTTACAAAAATTGAATGCTCTTACACTTTGTGCAACACATTACCATGAATTGACTGCTCTTGCACAGGAATTGGACTCTGTTGAGAATTTCAGCGTACGTGTTGAAGAAGAAGGTGAACAAATCGTTTTCCTGCGTAAAATCGTTGCCGGAGAGGCAGATAAAAGCTATGGAGTTCAAGTCGCAAGGTTGGCGGGACTGCCTAAAAGTGTGGTAAAACGCGCGCTTGATGTGATGGAACAATTGGAAGAGACGTCAATGGTCCACCATTTGCCTATACCTATAGATGAGGCAAAGAGAAAAAAAGATTTATTGACTGAGGTAAGTGATAAATCGAGTAGTTCATGGAATGTTTCTGCGGATGCAGATCCTCAATTGTCTTTGTTTCCTGAAGAATCCATCTATCTCGATGAATTGCGTACATTAAATTTGAATGAGATGACGCCTCTGCAGGCCTTAAATTATCTTCATGAACTTACTGTTAGACTGCGGCAGGAGTGAGGAACTCCAGGCAGATAATTTTAAACAACATATTTGAATAACAAAAATGAGAATTGCAGTTTACCCTACAAGTGCTAATCCTCCTACTTTTGGTCACGCAGATATTTTGGTGCGAACGAGCAAACAGTTTGATCATGTATATTGGTCTGCAGCCATGAATGCTGAAAAGCAATATATGTTTAGCGAAGAAGTACGACTGCAGATGATGAATGAATATGTGCAGCATTATCAGTTAAAAAATGTCTCTGTTGAAGCTTTTAAAGGCTCAACCATACGTTACGTACAGCAACGTAAAGCGCAAGTAATTGTGAAAGGTTTAAGAAGTCTGGAAGATTTTCAGGGCGAATTTCAGCAGGCAGTAGGTAACAAAGGTATTGACCAGGAAATTGAAACATTCTGTTTATTTGGCAAACCTGATCTTTTTGCTATTAGTTCGACTCTTGTACGTGAATTAGCATTTATGGGAGAGTCGATAGAAGCATACGTACTACCTTCAGTAGCAGAAATAGTTGCAAAAGTTATTCAAAATAATCCTAAAAATTAATCTAGAGCAAACCAATTCAATGAGTGTAATCAAACTACGTATAGACTATCTTTTTTTTGGTGGATTAGGTTTTGCTTTTCTACTGTCCATAATGACGGCGGATTTTCAGGATCCCACAGTCTTTAATCAGTTATACCCCTCTGCAGGAATTAAAAACTGGATTGGCTTGATCGGCGCAATCACAGGAGGTTCTTTACTGGAAATTTTTGGCCCGTCAGTCTTATTGCTTCCATGGCTCTTTGTGCGTATATTTTTGCACCAACCACGTAGTGTTTCTGTTCTAGCAGGAATTTATTATGCGTTTGTACTCGTTTTTTTACTTTCGATATTTCATGAACTTGCTTTACAGTTTGCTCTGCTAGAATCAGTAAATTCAGCTTTTTTATGGCAAAATGGCTATGCAGCTAAATTAGCAGTAAAGTGGCTGGAGCAGTCGATGGATCTTGCTTTATTTTCAACTGCTCTGTCAGTTATGTTTATTATATCTTTAGTACGTATGTCCCAGTTGCTCTCACCACTGCCTTTATTTTCGGCGGTATTGACAGGAATCCAAAACATACTCACACTGTTGGTCAACAAAATCAGCCCTCCTCCTGTACCGGAATTTCTACCTGCTGCAGATTTAGCTAATTTCAACGCACATTCACATCTTAAAGAAAATTCAACCGTATCATAATTCTAATAGAGTGAGTAATCTTAATCCTGTGTTCTGCTAAACTTGCAGATCTTGATATTTTCGCAGGATCGAGTCAGTCTTAACTGATAACTCTGAATCCTATACCAAGTTTTTGCACAGCAGAAGTTTTAATCTTAACAATAAACAGAGATAACATGCAGATTAAGATATATTACTGTGTGGTTTGAAACTACAAACCCAGCGCGGTCAGTTTGGCTGCGGAATTAAAAGAATCATTCGATGTTGAAACCGAACTTCTTTCAGGTGAAAGAGGAGATTTTGAAGTGCTTGTGAATGAAGAAAAAGTGTTTTCTAAGAAAAAACTGGCAAGATTCCCTGAGCCTGGAGAAATAACTCAACTAATCCGGCAGTGATTGTTCCTGAAAAACCTGTGCCGTCAGTGTCTCAACCCGTAAAGGTGTTACGGATTTACACTTAAATTGAGGGTTGAGTTAATCAAATCAACCCATATTAATTAGTGTGTGATAATGTCTGGCGAAAAAAAGGCATGAAGGTCACTTAGTTAAAAACGACCTTTTGCAAATGCAGGAATAATCTTAGAAATCTGCTTTTAGCGCAGCTCGTATTTCGCGCTTGAGATCTTTGTTGCGTTGTTTTGCTGCTGCTTCACGCTTTAGACGTTTTGCTAAAGATGGTTTGCAGTGATATTTACGTTTCTTTATTTCTTTAAAAAGTCCTTCTCTGATCAAGGTGCGCTTCAATTGCATCATTGACCGACCGACGTTTCCGTCACGAACTTCTACTCTAATTGGCATGTATTACCTGTTTATGCAAAAAATAATTTGGTGATGATCTTATTAAAACTCCTTATTATGATGCACGCATCAGACAAAGGCAACATTATTTTTACTTTTTATTAGATTCTTCTTCAGGTGCAGGCAGAGCGGCGCGTTTTTTTAATTCAAGTAATTCAACATCTAAATCTGTAGAGTCATGTTCCAACTCTTCAAATTTACTTTCCAAACTATCTTTATCAGACTCAAGGCTTATTTCCTGATATGCTTCTGCACGGGCCTGCATATTTTCCACTTTTTCTTCCATCCTCTCAATCGTTTCCATAGTTCCTGAAGTATCTCCAAGCCCCTCCATGGTTTGATATATTTTTTCCTGAGCTTCAGCCTGTTTTTGTTTAGCAGATAAGATCCCTTTCTTACGTTTTATCTCATCTATTTTATCTTCCATAGTCTGGTAACTGTTCCGGAGGGCTTCCGCATTGTGCCGGTGCATTTCCAGTTGTTTTTCAAAATCTACGGCCCGTCTGAGGTATTCTGATTTTCTTGTCAGGGCTTCTTTTGCTAAATCATCTTTTTCATTTTGTACCGCGAGGATTGCCTTTTTCTCCCATTTATCTGCTTCTTTATGTTCCTTTTCAGTATCGCGTTCCAAACCTTTCTGTAAGGCTAATGCCTCAGTCATCTGCTGTTTCGCTTTTCTTTTTTGAACCTCGAGATCAGCAATCATTTGCTGAAGCATTTTTCCAGGATCTTCTGCTTTGTCCAGCAAGTCATTTGCATTTGAACGAAACAGGTTGAATAAGCGCTGTATAATTCCCATAATTATTACGGATTGATGAATTTAGAAAAGTTGTTTGCGTTTGTTTGAGGGCAGGATATTGAGTGCTTCACGATACTTTGCGACTGTTCTGCGAGCGACTTTTATACCGCTTTGCCGCTCAAGAATATCTGCAATCTGCAGGTCAGTATAAGGTGATTTTAAGTCTTCTTTCTGCACCATTTGCATGATCATATCTTTGATACGTTTTGAAGAAACAGCATCTCCTCTACCTTGATCGATACCACTGGTGAAGAAATATTTTAGTTCAAATATTCCCTGAGGTGTATGTACATATTTATTAGTGGTGATTCGACTGACGGTAGACTCATGTACGTCAATATCTTCTGCAACGTCCTTTAGTACAAGCGGGCGCAAGAAGTGGATACCGTGCTCAAAGAATTTCTTTTGAAAACGCAGAATACTTTTTGTCACACGGTAAATTGTTTTTTGTCTTTGTTCGATACTTTTGAGCAACCATTGTCCTGCTTTGACTTTTTCTAAAATGTAATCTTTGGTGAGGCTGCCGTCATCCACCATCGTACTACTCAAATCCTTATAATAATTACTGATTCGCAACCGAGGCATTCCAGCGGAGTTTAACGCGACTTTATATTCATTGTCCTTTTGATAGATGTAGACATCAGGAATTATGTAATGGTGTGAGGGGTTTGGAATAAACTCACGTCCCGGTTTTGGTTCAAGGGACATGATCAGACGATAAGACTCGATCACTTGTTCAAGGTCCTGTTTCTGCCTTCGTGCTATTTTTTTCAGATCCTTTGATTCCAACAAAGGCATGTCATGTTTGACAATACGAGAGCATAAGTTTTCGCTTTCACCTAAAATATCCAACTGGATCAAGAGGCATTCCTGCAAACTTCTTGCGCCTACTCCATTTGGATTAAATTGTTGAATTATTCCCAGAACATATTCCACGAATGAGCAAGCTGCTATAGAAACTTCAGGTTTTTTTGGCTCTTCTTCCAGAATTTCTTCGTATTCTTCAAAGTCAACAACATCAGTCTTTTTGTTTTTTTTCTTCTGGGTTGTTTTGCTTGTTTGAAACCGGAGGTCCAGCAAATCAGCATCAATTTCCGGAAGTTCAGGCAACTCTCCGTTTTTGACACTCTGGTTGATTTGATCGTACAAATCACGCTGTGATTCCAAAAGTTCACGTACACTAGTTACTAGAAAACCATCATCATCAATGTTGCCGATTAAGAAGGCACCAGTTCTATATTCCAGTGGAGAAAGTTCCTGCATGTCTAACTGCCAGACAAGGTGATCAGCCAGGGATTCTGTTTGTGCTGCAGTGGCCTCCAGAGAAGGGCTATCCTCGTCATCAGAAGCTATATTATAGCGTCTTTCCTGGTAACCACCGAATTGTTCGACCTGTTCTATATACTGCTGCCAGTCAATCTCATCCTGATCATTATTTTTTTCTTCATTCTCACGGGCCGTTTCGAAATCTTCCGTATCTGCTACTACTTCCGGACTTTCAGGGTTTTCGGCTGTTTCAGCAGAATCGTCTGTTTTGTTGGGAAAGGTGTCCATGTCTATACCCTCCTCAAGAACTGGATTTTCGATTAGAGTTTGTTCAATTAACTCTTCCAGTTCTGTTCGTGACAATTGCAAAAGTTTGATAGCCTGCTGCAACTGTGGGGTCATGATCAGCTGCTGGCTCATCTTCATTTGCATTTTCATCTGCATTGCCATGAATCCTCGCTATCCTAATTTCACGTTTGAGAGAAGTATTTTCAAAAGATACTTTTTGTGGATGTTATTAATTTGCTTGCTAATAGTTTCGCTCCAAATTGAAGTAAAAGTCAAACCTACATCGAGAAAGACTTTCCGAGGTAAACTTTTCGTGCCTGATCATTTTCGACCAATTCATCCGGAGTACCGCCAACCAGCAACTCTCCTTCGTTCATAATATAACCATAATCGATTATACCGAATGTTTCTCTGACATTATGGTCAGTGATCAGAATACCTATATTACGTTTCGCCAACTGCTGGACAATGGTTTGAATATCTGCGACCGCAATTGGATCAACACCTGCAAATGGTTCATCGAGCAGCATGATTGCCGGCTCCAATACCAGTGCACGGGCTATTTCTGCACGTCGACTTTCTCCTCCGGATAGAGCATAACCTTTTATTTTTCGCACGTGCTGTATACCAAGTTCATTCAGCAGTGAATCTAGACGTTCCCGTTTTTCCGTACGGCTCAACGGCAGCATTTCAAGGACTGCATTCAGGTTTTCTTCAACAGTTAGTTTTCTGAAAATGGATCGTTCCTGAGAAAGATATCCAAGTCCGGCTTTTGCACGGCGGTGCATGGGATAATTGGTAATATCCTGACCGTCTAAAAGGATAGTTCCTTCGTCAGGACGCTGCACACCAACTATCATATAAAATGTGGTGGTTTTACCTGCTCCGTTAGGTCCAAGCAAACCAACTACCTGACCTTGTGCTACTTCAAGTGAGATGCCTTTGACCGCATGTCTGCCCTTGTAAGACTTTTTAAGATGAGTNGCCACTAATTTACTTGTGCTCAAACGAAGTCCCCTACTAACTCTGAATTGACAAAAATTTAAATTATTTGTATAATATTTTCTGCTTTAGTTAATTTTTGATTGTAGCAGAAAGAGAACAATATGCCAATCTATGAATATCTCTGTAAAAGTTGCGGACACGAGTTTGAGGAAGTGCAGAAGTTCAGTGACCCTTCACTGGATGAATGTCCTGATTGTGGAAAAAACACTGCAGAACGTCAAGTATCGATGAGCTCATTTCACCTTAAAGGTGGTGGTTGGTACAAAGATGGTTATTCCAGTAATAAATCAGACTCCGAAAAATCCGACAATGATAAAAGTTCTTCAAAAAAGAAGGAAACGTCAACTTCAGAAAAGTCGTCGACAGAAAAGTTGAGTAAAACGGAAAAGAAAGATTCAACTTCGAACAAAAATTCCAAAAATACCAGCAAAGAAAAAGCCGCCTAATCTTATCTCTGCTACTTCCTTTAGCGTAATTCCTGCTCATGCAATTGTTTTTCCGGCATACTTTAATATTAGTCTGGAAAGATGTGCTGATTGATTTACGACGCAAGGATAACTTATTGTCAATCCTGTTATTCTCTATTCTGACATTACTGGTTTTTCAATTTGCACTGGGCGAGGAACCTGAAGTGTTCCTGTTGGCACTTCCGGGGGTTATCTGGATTGTGTTTTTGATGAGTGGAGTACTCGGACTTGGGAAATCATATGTGCAGGAAACGGAAACAGGCTGCATGGGTGGTTTGTTAACTGCTCCTGTAGACCGCAGTGTGTTGTTTTTAGGTAAAATGTTGGCAAACACTGTTTTCCTTTTGCTGTCTCAAATGCTGTTTATACCATTATGTCTTTTTCTATTTGAGATTGAGGTACGGAACTGGCTGGAGTTGTTGCTAGTTTTACTTTTTGGAACAGTAGGATTCAGTTCATTAGGCACCTTGCTGACAGCAATGACGGCAACTGTGCGTGGGAAAGAAATGCTGTTGCCAATTTTGATTTTCCCGTTGATGGTTCCAAGTCTTTTGTGTGTTGTCCGGCTACGGATTTTCTTTTTTTTGGATCTCATCCTGAAGAAGTCTGGTCCTGGTGGAAATTACTGTTGAGTTTTGACGTGGTTCTCTTCACTCTCTCATTGCTTGGCTTTGAGTTTGTTGTAGAGGAATAGTGAAATTACACATAAAATCTCTTGCATTTTTTCACTGTCCAGCTAGAATAAAAAGCCTTAATTACTGGTTGTTTTGGGGCGTAGCCAAGTGGTAAGGCATCGGGTTTTGATCCCGTGATTCGCAGGTTCGATCCCTGCCGCCCCAGCCAGTAAATCAGCTCAGTGCATCTGTTCTCTTCTCTTTCAGTCCACCCTGCATTGGGAAAATCCCTCCTGACACATGACTGAAATATCCCATCTCAAATATATACAATGGCGTCCGATTGGTGTCTGTGATACAGGTACAGGAAAGGAACGCAAGGCCAAGATGTTTTCCAGATTTGATCTGGCCTGCGTGACTGCTCCGGAAGTTAAACGAGAAAACTGGCGCGAGCATCCTAAAGTCATGGAACTTATTCAGCGCTATGCACACGATGTGGCCGAGCTTTCAAGTTTAACTAACGGCATGCAAGCACCGGAAATTGCTGAAATTAAGCTCGTTGGTGCCGTCCTTGGTCATGATAAAACACCGAACCTGAATCTGGAATCGGCAGACGGTAAAGTTCAGTTTTTTCAGGTTAGTTTCAAAGATGCAAAAACAAAAAAATCTCCCAAAAAATGGAAAAAATGGCTGAAATGGATTTTAATCTCAATGGTTACTTTTTTAGTGATGATTTTGATATTAATGCTGATAAACCGATTGTCATTGTTATCTTTAAAAAACAATAAGTCGTCTGCTTCAGCCTGCAGTTCTAGCAGACAGAGTGCTGCATATACTGCAGATTTAGCTGAGATTCGAAAATCTCTGTTGACAGAATTAAATCGTCTTCCGGCATGGTTAACTTTTAAAGAAGCTCGTGTACATTGTACAGGAGGTAGAATGGGGGTCAAGCAACACGAACAGCGTTTACTACAGTGTTTGTTGACAGTCCGTAACCGCACCAAAAATATTCCGGTTGCTGCCAGGCCGAATCTCAATCAAATAGAAGCTTGTGCTGTTACTCTCTGCAAACGAAAACTTCCACATTTAGCTTCATCGTGCAAAAGATTGTAATCAGCAAAAATCATTTATTGTTGACAGAAAAACAAACTAAGCATAGAATTTTTTTAGCACTTTGTATTAAACTGCAACCAGAAGCTTTCCACAGAGAAAGATAAAAAAGCAAAAACTACGCTAAGCAGATCCATAAAAAATGATCGATAAAAAACACATAGGTTACAATTTTCCGCCTGTTACTATACCTGTTGAAGAAGGGCGCTTAAAATTTTTAGCAAAATCACTTGGAGAAACCAAGGCAATTTATACAGATCCGGATGCAGCAAAAGCAGCAGGATATCCTGGCTTGTTGGCTCCTCCAACCTTCCCGTTCATGCTGGAAATTGATGCCTTAGATTTGGTGGATTTTATGAGTGTTCTTGGAGAAACGCTGGAAAAATTACTGCACGGTGAAGAAAATTTCAACTACTATGCGCCAATTTACGCCGGTGACAGTATAACTGTTCGTAAAAGAATCACCGATATTATTGATAAAAAAGGAGGCGCTTTGCAATTCGTGATTTCAGACAATACTTTCACAAATCAGCACGGTAAAATTGTCGCTGAAACGAGAACCAATTATGTTTTCAGGCATCAATAAAATATCATGACTCAACCAACATACGACTCTTTAAAAGTTGGGGACGAAATTCCCACGCTGACAACTCCTTCAGTTTCCCGGCACACTCTTGCACTTTATTGCGGTGCTTCCGGAGACCATAATCCAATTCATGTTGATCTTGATTTCGCAAAAAAATCAGGACTGGATGACGTGATCGCACATGGAATGCTATCCGCGGGTTATCTCGCCCAAATGCTCACNAACTGGGTTCCTCAATCTGCTCTCAGAAGCTTTAATAACCGTTTCACNGCAATGACTCAAATAGGTGACACTGTGTCCTGCAGCGGAAAAATTGTTGAGAAATTTGANAAAGATGNTGAAAAATTTGTGCGTCTTGAACTTTACTCAAATACACCGCAGGCACAGACAATCGTCGCTGAAGCAGTGCTTGTCTTAGCATAAAATGTCCGCTCCNCTTTCCTCANTAAAAATTCTNGANTTTTCGACTTTNCTGCCGGGTCCTTATGCATCAATGATGCTGGCGGATTTAGGTGCAGAAGTATTAAGGATAGAATCACCCACACGTCCGGATTTAGTGAGAATGCTGCCGCCACGAGTTAAAGGCGGTTCTGCGACTCATGGGACACTGAATCGTTCAAAACACTCTCTGGCTTTAAACCTGAAAAAACCTGAGGCAGTTAAAATTGTTCAACAATTGGTTAGCAAATATGATATTGTTTTGGAACAATTCCGACCGGGAGTAATGAAACGGCTCGGGCTGGATTATGAGGAACTCCGCAAACACAATCCTGCACTAATCTTTTGTTCACTAACAGGTTACGGGCAAACAGGACCTTACCGAAACCGTGCAGGTCACGATCTAAATTATCTCGCCATTTCCGGAGTCAGTAATTATAGTCGCCGAAAAAATGAATCCCCTGTACCGCTGGGAATCCAGGTTGCAGATGTCGCTGGTGGTTCATATCATTCTGTAATGGGTATTTTAGCCGCAGTGATTCACCGTCAGCAGACTGGAGAAGGACAAGCGCTTGATATAAGTATGTCAGACGCAATGTTCAGTATGAATATATTCGAAGGCGCAAATTGGCTCGCAGGTGCGCCTGAAGCTCAACCGGAATCGACTTGGCTCAACGGTGGGACGTTTTATGATTATTATCAAACCAGGGATGAACGTTGGATTTCAGTGAGCAGTTTAGAACCTCAATTTTTTAGTGCTTTACTGAATGCAATGGAACTTCCTGAAACTTTGCTGCAAACCGCTTTTGATGATGCAGAAGCTCAAATACAGTTAAAGAAGATACTCCAAAAAAGATTTTTGGAACGACCATGGTCTGAATGGGAAACAGTTTTTGCAGACATTGATGCATGTGTTGAATTGGTGTTGGAGTTTCCAGAGGCAATGGAACATCAGCATTTTAAGGATCGAGAAATGATTACCGAGGTACCTGATTCAGATGGAGCACTGCATAAACAAATTGCATCACCATTTAAGTTTTCTACATGCAAAGCAGAGTATCGTCACGTTGGTGCTGAACTTGGTGAACAAACTGAGATGGTCTTGAAAGATCTAGGCTATACTGAACAACAATTCGAAAAACTAAAAAATGATGGTGTTTGTGCAGACAATAAAACCAGTTAATTGGAGAATTTATGCCAACTAAGCATGAAATGACTTCAGTTACAGGCAAGCTGAATATACGTTACATTTTTGGGATGAAGCTCCGTAACTTCAGACAAGAAAAAGATTATGGCCTGAAGGAACTTGCAGCACTGACAGGATTATCTGCGTCTTATATTAATGAAATTGAAAAAGGTAAAAAATATCCTAAAGCAGAAAAGATAATGATGCTGGCAGATGGATTAGGTGTTGCTTATGACGACCTGGTCTCAATCAGTATGACAGGTCGGCTTGGTCAAATCTCAGAATTATTTTTTTCATCATCAGTATTGGGATCCTTTCCTTTTCAACTTTTTGGAATCACATTTGAAAATGTGATGGAGCTTTTTACGGCATCACCGAAGAAAGCCGCCGCGCTCATCAGTACATTAATGGAGATTTCAAGAGCGTATGACATGAATGTTGAGCAGTTCTTTTTAGCATCATTACGGGCTTTTCAGGAAATGCACAACAACTACTTTGAGGAGTATGAAGAGTTGGCAGAAGAGTTTGCACGCAAACAGAAATGGAAACGTTTTCCGCCGCCCACCCGTGAAGAACTGATAGACACTCTCAGTAAGGTTCACGGAGTTGAAGCGAGAGTTGCGGATTTTTCAAGATATCCTGAACTGTCCGGGCAACGTTTTATTTTTCTACCAGGCAAGCCTCCGCAGTTATTGTTAAACGGTCAACTCACTCCCTCCCAGCATGTCTATTCAATGGCTTTACAAATCGGCTATTCCGAGTTGAAAATCCGCAAGCGTCTCCGTACTTCTCCCTGGAAAAAATTCGATAGTTTCGACCATGTTATGGACAATTTCAGGGCTTCTTATTTTGCAGGTGCTTTGATGATAAATCGTTTTCAGGCAAAGGAAGAAGTTCAGGAATTATTTCAGTCAGAAACATGGGATGGTGACGCTATTTTAAAGTTACTCAAACGTCATGAAGTTACTCCGGAGACATTTCTGCACCGTCTCAGTCAGATTCTTCCCGGACTGTTCAAAATAACGGAGCTGCATTATTTGCGTTTTGAGCATCAGATTGGGAAAAATGATATTCAACTGACCAAGGAATTGAACATGCCTAGAACTTTAGTGCCGAGCGGTGTCCGTTTAAATGAGCACTATTGTCGACGCTGGTTACCGGTGTCTTTACTCAAAGATTTGGAAGAAGAACAGACTAAGCAGAAACCTGAAAAAATAATAATTCGTGCGCAGAGAGCACAGTTTATGGAAAGTGGAGACGAGGTGCTTTTTATTTCCATTGGACGACCATTGCGTTTAAAAACAAAAATGAACCGCTGTGTCTCGCTTGGATTGAGGGTTGATAAAGCTCTGAAAGGAAAAGTTAAATTTTTAAATGATCCAAAAATCCCTGTAATGGAAGTTAATCAAACCTGTGAGCGCTGTCCCCTCGATGAGAGTCAGTGTTCAGTCAGGACTGCTCCGCACAATGTATACACAAGGGAAAAGAAAGAAGAACTATTAAATCAAAGACTGGGAAATCTTGTCACCGATTATCGTGAAAAAAATCTTAAAATTTAAAATACTAAAGCGGAAAAAAGTAATTAAGATAGATAGTGTGTAATTGACTTTGCTTCAAAAAAGGATTAGAAGCAGAATCAGAGAGGAAAGCTAACTGTTGGCCCAGCGAAAAACGATAATATATTAATAAATTGGAAGTGACGAAATAGGACACTCCGGTTTCTATTGCAAGAGCGATTTCATCTTCATAAGCATCATTACTGTCAGTTCCCGCAAAACGGGTTTTAGTAAACTGCAGCCCTGTACCATAGTGCAAATATAAGTCACGGTTGATTTTCGGGTATTGTATGTACCAGAAATTATTTTGGATTACTTCAAGTTTTTCTCCGGATTCTGCTTGATAACTAAAAGATTCCGAGTGTTCAACAATCGAAATTTGTCTTTCATATTCTACTACCTGCTCATCCCAAAAATATCCCAAATTAAAGCCGATTCCGTTTGCAGTACCGTCTGAATCCGAAATACTGACTGTATCTGCTACTTGAAGCTTCACCCTACGGAATCCTACGCCAAAATAGAATCCGATTCCTTGAGCAGATGTTCCTGAGACAAAAAAATCTGGTTCCTGAGTTGCAGTCCGTGCCTCTAAACTACGCTCTTCCATTTCACTTTGCTCAAGAGGAAGCTGTTCCTGTGCGTGAATTTCTACTGCAAAAAAAATTAAACAGCATAAAATCAACATGAACAGGACAGACTGGTGAATTGCAGTCTTCCTCAAGTTTTTTAAAGTAGATGGGCAACTATTGTTTTTCATCTAATCAATCCAAATCCGGTAAAATTTGTTCTGGAAGCGAAATGCCGCCCAGGTTAATGTAGGCATAGAGTGTACGGTCAATATATTCCTGTTCACGTCCGCTGTTTGAAACGGTTGTGCCGACATTTTCTGTGAGCGCAAGACGGATGTTCCAGCAGTCAGGCCGGTAATCCAGAGTGAGAGCGCTCGAACTTAGACGTCGCCGAAAGGTATAACTGTCTGCATCTAAATTGACTGTTCCGGAAAATCCGAAAGCCAGTTTGTCACTTGCTTCAAAGCTGTTGCTGAAACCAAATGTGTTAGCTGCCGCAACATCATTACCAAAAGGTGTTTGATAAGCTTCTTCGTTATTACGGAAATTCACCGATGCTTTGTTATGCGTACTCAAGCCTACACTTACTGCTGCAGAATATTCTACAACGCGTTTCTGCTGATGGTGATAACGATTGAACAGGTTTATTGAAAATGCGCTGCTGGGTGTAAAGTTCAAGTTAGTACGCAAAGGTAACAAAGGTTGATCTGACTCAGTCTCATCACCTTTAACAGCAGGTCCGACAGGTTGAAAATACAGATCTTTTTTGAAAAAATCATAATGCTGGACAAAGTTCAAACTGGCGAGATTCCGGCTTTTTCCTTCACGTGTTTGACCACCGACCTGACTATTCAGCAGAGGAATTACTCCTTTTTCGACATATCCGAGGATGGTGTTTTTTTGCTGAGTAGTTAATTTGTCACCAGTTAACCGGGCTAACTGCTCTGTAAATAATTTCTCAGAAGCAAATTCCTGTCCCAGAATCAGTGCTAATTTACGAATCAGCACAGGATCCAACTGATTCCTTCTCATTCTGTCCAATGAAAGAGATGTTAATTTAACACTTCGTTCAAAGAAACGTCGTTTGACGAGCAGCACATTATCCAAGCGTAATGTCGCCAGTCTACGTGTAGAAACTGTTCCTCCAAAAGGAACTCCGGAAGTGGATGTTTGCCGGACATCTTCGATGTAATCATATTGCAGGCGTGGTTTTATCAAGTGCTTGAAACGGCTGTATTCCGGAATCTGTCTTAAATGTCCTGGACAAAGTTGTGTTGATTTCCGCTTTACCGTCCAAAATATTGAAACCGTACGCATCTTCACTTCCAGACACATCCGGATCACGTACTTTGTAACTGGAAATCTTTTTCCCAACATTAAAGCTGGCGTTAAAATGTTGGAAAAGCGGAAATTGAAAATTAAGTCTGGGAGTGACGCTTGCACCTTCACCATTGTATCCCTGTACTCTGTAATAGCGTACTGCAGATCCACTCAAGGAACTGCTCAAAGTTGATTTTCCGGAACGCCATAAAGAGTCACTAAATTGAAAAGAAAGTGCAGGTAAGTATTGGACTTGGGTGAGATCAATTTTTCGGTTTAGGATAGCTAATTCACTGAAGGTACGTGTCTGAGTTGCAGAAAGTGTGATACTGCCTTTTGAAAACTGCCGGTTGATATTTGCGGAAATCTGCT
>JGI26256J51712_1000195_pt1 | contig 29749 bp, 29 predicted proteins | sample SaaInlV_150m_DNA_FD_51712 | JGI IMG/M metagenome (IMG submission 51712) | reverse complement strand
ACCATCATGAAGATCAACTAAATTTTTAACAATATTCAATCCAAGACCTGAATGTTCTCCAAATTTATCTGGTCTATTACTATAAAATCTTTTGAATATTTTTGATGTATCTATCTCTTTAAATCCCTGGCCATCATCAATAATTTTAACAACAATTTTTTTATTTACAGTATTTGATATATTCACAAAAATATTTTCTCCTTCTTTACAAAATGAAATTGAATTATCCAATAAATTAGCAATTATTTGCTCAATTCGGTTTTCGATGCCATTAATGATATATTTTTCATTACCATCATTTTCGTAATTGATTTTAATATTTTTTTTAACTCCTTGGATGTTGTTATAATCATCTACAACAGATTGAATAATTGGCTCTATATTGATTTTTTTCATCTTTTCTTTACTTAGAGCCACTTCATCTTTTAACATCTGTGAATAATCAGTTATTAATCTTTCAATTCTCAAAACATCATGGCTAAGAATATTCAATAATTTTAATCTTTGTTCTGAGTTGTTGCTGTCTTGCAATATCTCAGAAGCACTTTTTAATGATGCAAGTGGGTTTCTTATTTCATGAACTAGATCTGTGGAAAAATTCTCAGCATGAGCGACTCTTTTTTGAAGTTCAATTGTCATATCATCCAGTGAATTTGATAAAAGTCCTAATTCATCATTACGACTTTTTAAACTTTCAATATTTGTTTTAGATTGACTTTTATCTTTAATAACTTTTGTATAGCTTACAAGGTTTTGTATTGGTTTAATAAAATATCGACTCAAAACAAAAGAGAAAATAAGAATTACAAAGCCTACAGCAATTGCTGTTCTAACAACAAAAGCTTTTCTCTCATCAGTAGCTATTTTGATATCATTGGCATTTTCTGTAATAGCAATGTATCCAATATTTGAATTATCTTTAATTACATTTTTAATTGTAATTAATTTAAATTGATTAAGATCCTCCTGTATGAGTGTGTAAGAATTTCCATAAGCATCAGAATTTAAATATTTTTTTAAAATTTTTTCAAAAGAAAAGTTCTTATTTTCAGTTAAATTAATATTTTCATTTGTATTATTTTTGTTATTTTCATTATCATTCAAACTTTCGAATTCAATTTCATCTAATCTTGTAGAAAAAGATCTTGGATCAAGATCTAAAGTATCTGTGTCACCTACTATATTTAAATCATTATCAAAAAAGATTACTCTATCAAGGTTTTGAAATATAAAACGTGTTGAAAATAAAAATTTTCTACAATCTTCAGCATTAAATTTTACATCTAATCTTAGAAGAGTATTGATTGTGTTATCTATTACACTTAAGTGTTTTGCTGATTTCTTTTTAATTAAATTGGGCTGAACGTTATTTAAATAAATAAATGTAAATAAACTAATAATTGTAAAGATTATAAAATTTATAAATAAAAATTTTTTTAATATAGATAGACTTTTTAAGTATTTACTAAACATTAGCTAACATTCCATCTATATCCACTACCATATCTAGTTTCAATAGCTGAAAAATCAGGGTCTACTTTTTTGAATTTTTTACGAATTCTTTTAACATGACTATCGATAGTTCTATCTTCAATATCAGTGTCTTCTCTATAAGCAATATCCATTAATTGTGATCGTTCTTTAATAATTCCCGGTCTTTTTGCTAGCTCTTTAACAATCAAAAATTCTGTTGTAGTTAGTTTGTCTGGAAGTTGTTTACTGTTCCATTCACACTCAAGTTGAGAAGGATCTAATTTTAGTCTTCCGTGTGAAATTAAACTTTTGTTTTCCTCTAAAATATTATTCGTATCTTTTTTTCTTAGTTGAACTCTAATTCTTTCAATCAATACTTTAATTGAAAAACCTCCAGATTTTTTTACAAAATCATCTGCTCCTAGTTTTAATCCTAACAATTCATCGATCTCATCATCTTTAGATGTCAAAAAAATTACAGGTAATGATGTTTTTTTTCTAAGCTTTTTAAGTAACTCCTCTCCATCCATTTTTGGCATCTTTATATCAACTACCGCTAAATCAGGGGGCGTTCTGGTAAGACCAATTAATGCACTTTCACCATCTATATAAGTTTGAACTTTGAAGTCTTCTTTTTCCAGGGCGATACTTAAGCTTGTTAAGATATTTCTATCATCATCAATTAAAGCTATGGTTTGTTTGTTCATTACTTATATAAAAATACTAAATTGTTCTAAATTGGGCAATCTTATAAAATTAGTGAAGCATTCCCCAGTTATCCCCTATATTTATATCAACAGTTAGTGGTGTAGAAAAAGAATGATAATCACTTTCTGCTACACTGGTCATTTCATCTTTTATAAGTTTAATCATTATCTTTTCATTATTTTTTGGAACTTCAAAAATTAACTCATCATGGATCTGTAACAACATTTTAGATTTAATATTTTTTTGATCAGATAATTTTTTATCTAATCTTATCATGGCTAAACGCATAATTTCTGATGCTGATCCTTGAATAGGTGCATTAATTGCTGCACGTTCTTGAAAATTTCTTACATTAAAATTTTTATCATTAATTCCATTAAAATGAGATCTTCGACCAAAAATATTATTTACATAACCACTTTTTCTACAAAATTTAATTGTATTATCCATATAAACTTTAATTTCAGGAAATTTTGCAAAATACGCATTTAGAAATTCTTCTGCTTCGTAATTTGAAACATTAATCTGTTTTGCTAAACCGTATTGGGAAATTCCATAAATAATTCCAAAATTTATAGCTTTAGCTTTTCTTCTTTGATCTTGATCAACTTTTTTAATATCAATATTAAATATCTGACTAGCTGTTAAAGAATGGATGTCTTCGTTGTTTTTAAAAGCTTTTTTAAGTTCTTTTACATCTGCTAAATCTGCCAAGATTCTCATTTCAATTTGATTGTAATCTGCTGAAATTAATAAATGACCTTTTTGAGCTTTAAACGCTTTTCTAATATCTTTTCCATCCTCTGATTTTATTGGAATATTTTGTAAATTAGGGTCACTTGATGCCAGTCTACCAGTTGTGGTTGCTGCTAATAAAAATGAAGTGTGAACTCTTTTGGTGTTGGGATTAATATGTTCTGGCAATGAATCCGAATAAGTATTTTTTAATTTTGAAACTTGTCTCCAATCCAAAACTATTTTTGGGAATTTATGTCCTTTAAATGCCAGATCCTCTAAAACACTTGCACTTGTTGCAAAACTACCTTTTTTAGTTTTTTTTAATCCTGCAATTTTAAGATCGTTATAAATTATTTCTCCTAATTGTTTGGGTGAAGCAATGTTAAATTCTTTTTTAGAAATTTTAAAAACCTCTTTTTCTAGATTTTTAATTTTTTTTTCAAATTTTGAAGAAAGTGATTTTAAGAATTTGCTATCTACTTCGATGCCTTCCATCTCCATAAAAGCAAGAATTTTAATTAATGGTTTTTCAAAAATTTCATAAATATTGATCATTTTTTCTAGTTTCAAATTTTTGATAAACTTTTTATATAATCTAAAAGTAATATCGGCATCTTCTGCTGCATAATCTTTTGCCTTATCAATTTCTACTTCACTAAAATTTATTTCTTTTTTTCCAGTACCCACTATTTCTTTAAAAGAAATTGTTTTATGACCCAGATGAATTTCAGACAATGTATCCATGTTATGTCTATTTTTTCCTGCATCCAAAACATACGACATCAACATAGTATCCTCCATTGAGGAAATTGTTATTCCGTGTCTAAATAAAATTATAAAATCAAATTTTATATTTTGACCAATTTTTTTTACACTTGGATCTTCTAATAAAGGTTTCAATTTTTTTATTACTATATCTTTATTAATATTTTTTGATGATTTATGACCAATTGGGATGTAGCAAGCTTTACCAATTTTTGAACATAGAGAAACGCCAATTAAATCTGCTTGATGACAGTCTAGTGAGCTTGTTTCTGTATCGACAGCAACCTCACCTGTTTCTTCGGCTTCTTTAATCCATTCATCTATTTGATTAGAATTAGTAATTAAATGATAATTCTTATTATTTATTGGTTTTTGTTTTTCTGATATCTTCACTTCATTTGAAGTACTTGTCATTTTGGGTTCACCATATGCTGAAATAACAGAACTTAACAATCTGTTAAATTCCATCTCTCGTAAAAATTTATATAATTTATCTTTATCTATATCCTTTAGTTTAAACTCACTTAATTCTCTATTTGTTGGGGAGTCTTGTTTCAAGGTAACAAGTTGTTTGCTAATCAGCGCCTTATCTTTATTTTCTATTAATGTTTCTCTTCTTTTATTTTGTTTTATTTCATGAGCAGATTTTAAAAGTTTTTCTAAAGTTCCATATTTATTGATTAATTCTGCGGCAGTTTTAACTCCTATACCTGGCACACCAGGAACATTATCGCTGCTATCGCCAGCAAGAGATTGTACATCGATCACCTTCGATGCATCAACTCCAAATTTATTCATTATATCCTCCTCTGAGATGAATTTATTTTTCATAGGATCAAAAATACGAACACCTTTTTTGTATAGCTGCATTAAATCTTTATCTGATGAAACTATGGTAACTTTTGCGCCTTTTTTAAGTATTTTGTCAACATAAGTTGCTATCAAATCATCTGCTTCATAATTAGGAAGATCTACTGAGGGTAAATTAAAAGCTAGTACAGATTTTCTTATATATTCAAATTGAGGAGCAAGATCATCGGGAGCTTCTGATCTATTAGCTTTGTAGTCACTATAAATATCATTCCTAAATGTTTTTCTTGCAGAGTCAAAAATCACTGCAAAGTGTGTGGGTTTTTGTAAATTTTGATCTGATTTTGAATCTTCAAGAAGTTTGAAAAGCATACTGCAAAATCCGCTTACAGCACCTACTGGCAGTCCATCACTTTTTCTAGTTAATGGAGGTAATGCATAATATGCTCGAAATATATAACCAGAACCATCAATTAAGTAAAAATGATCTGTTTTTTGAATTTTATTCATTAGATTAAATTAAATATTACAATGGTAATAAAATCTGTATATAAAAAAATATACTTTAGCTAAGAACATTTTTTATAGCTAGATTATTATTAAGATTAATGGTATTGTGAGTTCATGGAATTAACCAAAAATATTTCTCAAACAACAATAATTAAATCTTTATTTGCTATAATACTTGGCTCAATTGCTTTAACTATATCTGCAAAAATTAAAATACCTTTTTACCCTGTTCCAATGACCATGCAAACATTTGTTGTGTTGTTTTTGGGAGTAAGCTTAGGATATAAAATAGGATTAGCTAGTGTTAGTTTGTATTTACTAGAAGGAATTTTGGGATTACCAGTTTTTTCAAATTCTCCCGAAAAAGGTGTCGGATTTTTGTACTTCACCGGTCCTACTATGGGGTACTTAATTGGCTTCTTAACTGCTAGTTTTTTAGCTTCAAAAATAAATAGCAAAGATAGTTTTTTATTAGTTTTAACTAAACTTATAGTTGCAACTTCTACAATTTATATTCTGGGATTATTGTGGCTTGGAACACTTATTGGATGGGATAAACCAATTTTTGCATTAGGGGCTAAACCATTTCTTTTAGCTGAAATTTTTAAAATTATTATTTTAGCAATAATAACAAAACAAATTATAAAACTTAGAAACTTTATCTAGGCGATCTTTTAGATAGAATTCTTTGGAGAGTTCTTCTGTGCATTTTTAATCTTCTTGCAGTTTCAGAAACATTTCTATTACATAGCTCAAAAACTCTGTGTATATGTTCCCATTTTACTCTATCTGCAGACATTGGATTTTCTGGTGGAGCAGCTTTTTTATCAGGATCTGCCAATAAAGCTCTCTCAACATCTTCAGCATCAGCTGGTTTGGCTAAATAGTCTATAGCACCTTCTTTGATTGCAGCAACTGCTGTCGGAATATTTCCATATCCTGTCAGCATGATAATTCTACTATCATTATTTGTTGATTGAATTTGTTTTACAACCTCTAAGCCATTTCCATCTCCAAGCCTAAGATCTACAACAGCAAAACCTAGTTTTCTTGTCTTAACTGAATCAACTCCCTTTTGTACACTCTCAGCTTGAAAAACTTCAAATCCTTTTTTTTCCATTGCTCTGGCTAGTCTTTCTCTAAATGGATTGTCATCATCAACTATTAGTAGAGATTTATTCTCAAAATCACTAAGGTTTTTAAGGGCGATTTGTTCTTTCATGTTATTGATATGGTTATTTATTATCACAATTCAAGACCTATTATTTGCTTTACATTATTAATCTATGGGCTTATTAGGAGGAAATTTTAAAGTTTTTTAGAAGTAAAAAGCTTTTTTTTATTAAATTTTTTTTGGAGGCATTTTAAATGCAAAAATTTAAATCAGTTGAGGACTTAATTAATCAACTGAAACCTGAAAAGCCGGTTTATTGTATCAGAAAGAATTCTATTCAATCTGCGGTTAAATATTTCATAAAAAATTTTCCTGGAAAAATTTTATACGCAGTAAAAACTAACCCACATCCTTTAGTAATCGAAAAAATTATAGAAAGTGGAGTAGAGCAATTTGATGTTGCATCAATTGAAGAAATTAAAACTATAAAAAGTTTTAGCCAAACTGCTAAATGCTCATATATGCACACTGTAAAGAGTAGAGAAAACATAAAAGAAGCTTACTTTAAATATGGAGTTAAAACTTTTTCACTAGATACTAAAGATGAATTAATCAAAATTATTGAAACTACCAATAATGCTAAAGATTTAGAATTATTTGTAAGGGTAGCGGTTTCAAATGAACACGCAGAAATAGATTTATCAAAGAAATTTGGTGCATTAAGTTCTGAAGCTGCTGGATTATTAAGGCTTGCAAAACAACACTCCAAAAAAATTGGTTTGAGTTTTCATGTTGGGTCTCAATGTATGCATCCAATTTCTTACGCTAAAGGTATTAATGATATTGGAAATATAATTAAAAAAACAAAAATTATCCCAGACTATATTAATGTTGGTGGAGGATTTCCAGCTATATATCCAGATCTAATTCCACAGGCTTTGGATAGCTATTTTAATGAAATTAAAAAAAGTTTAGAAAACTTAAAACTTGAAAAGTTACCTGAAATAATTTGTGAACCTGGAAGAGCTTTGGTAGCAGAAAGTGGTTCTACAATTGTAAAAGTAAATTTACGAAAAAAACAAAGACTTTATATAAATGATGGAACTTATGGCACTCTTTTTGATGCAGGCACTCCTAATATTGTTTTTCCATCTAAAATGATTAAAGAAAATAGTAATAAAATAATTTCTAAAAAATTAACAGCTTTTGATTTTTTTGGACCGACTTGTGATAGTATGGATTATATGAAAGGTCCATTTTTACTTCCTAACAATATTAAAGAAAATGATTATATTGAACTTGGTCAACTAGGTGCTTACGGTTTAACATTTAGAACTCAATTTAATGGCTTTTACTCTGATGAAATCTACGAAGTTGAAGATCAACCAATATTAACGATGTATGGTAAAGACATTAATAAAGCTACTCTGGTTGCTTAATGTCTGATCATAAAAACGTAGGTCATAATAGCAAAAAAGATTTTTTAAAGAATCCAATAGAACATATTGATATTACGTCATTTGACTCTCGAAAAATAATTTCTTCGATGGAAAAAATGTCTTTTGTTTCACGAGAAACAGCTAACGCAGCGAATATATATAACGACATGTTAAAAGATAAAGATTGCACAATATTTTTAACATTAGCAGGGTCTACATCTGCTGCCGGTTGTATGAATATTTATAAAGATCTAGTTAAATATAATATGGTGGATGCGATTGTTGCAACTGGAGCATCTATTGTTGATATGGATTTTTTTGAAGCTCTTGGATTTAAACATTATCAAGGTTCACAATTTCAAGATGATACAGAATTAAGAAATAACTATATTGATAGAATATATGACACCTATATCGATGAAGAAGAGTTGCAAATGTGTGATAAAATTATATGCGAGATAGCAGATACATTAGAACCACGAAGTTATACTTCTAGAGAGTTTATTTATGAGATGGGAAAATATTTAAAAAAAAATTCAAAGAAAAAAGACTCTTTAATTGAAACTGCATATGAAAATAATGTTCCAATTTTTTGTCCTGCCTTTACAGACTCTAGCGCAGGATTTGGTTTAGTTATTCATCAGGAAAAAAATCCAAAACAACATATGACTATAGACTCTATTAGAGAGTTTAGAGAACTTACAGAAATTAAAATTCAATCTAAAGGTTCAGGACTTTTTATGATTGGTGGTGGGGTTCCCAAAAATTTTATTCAAGATACCGTTATATGTGCCGAACTTTTAGGAAAAGAAGTTGATATGCATAAATATGCTGTACAAATCACAGTTGCGGATAGTAGAGATGGTGCTTGCAGTAGCTCAACTTTAAAGGAAGCAAGTTCTTGGGGGAAAGTAGATATAACAAAAGAACAAATGGTATTTGCAGAAGCTACAAGTGTATTGCCACTAATAGCAAGTGATGCTTACCATAAAGGTGAATGGAAAAGCAGAGATAGAAAAAACTTCACAAAAATTTTTAAATAAAATTGAAATATCTTTCAAATAAAAACGGATTTTTAGGGATTGATAACAAAGTCAATTTCAAAGAAAAAGTAGTAGTTGTACCATTTGGCCTTGAAAAAACAGTTAGTTATGGAGGTGGAACTAAAAATGGACCCAAAGAAATAATCAAAGCATCTCATCAAGTTGAATTGTATGATGAAGAGTTAAATTGTGAACCCTATAAAAAAATAGGAATTAAAACTTTAAAGCCATTTAAAATTGATAAAAATATCAAAAAAGCCTTAAATAAAATGTCTAAAATAAATGAAGAGATTTTAGATAAAAAACTTTTTCCAATAACATTTGGTGGTGAACACTCCATTACCCCTGGATGTATTGCTCCATTCACTAAAAAATATAAAGACATATGTCTTTTACATTTTGATGCTCATGCAGACTTGCGAGAAAGCTATAATGGAGAAAAATTTTCACACGCTTCTGCTATTAGAAGATGTTTAGATTATCCGAATGTTTCTGTAATTTCATTTGGAATAAGAAACATATCTCAAAGTGAAATTCCTTTTTTAAAAAAAAATTCTTCAAGAATTAATATATTTTGGGCAAAAGATAAAAGTAAATGGAATTTAAACAAGTTTAAAAAATTGATAAAGAACAAAACAGTTTATCTGACCTTTGATGTTGATGGATTAGACTCAAGTATTATGCCAGCAACTGGGACTCCAGAACCTGGTGGATTATTATGGGATGAAACTCTAAATATTATAAGAATTGCTGCAAAAAATTCTAAAATTGTTGGTGCAGATATTAACGAACTATCACCCATAAAAGGCTTTAACTCATATAATTTTCTTGTAGCAAAGTTAGCTTATAAAATTTTGTCTTATAAATTTTTATACTAAACTTTAACAGCTTTAAGAGTACCGAGTAATAATCTAAAAGGTATTAACATTATTAAAGCCACAAATATCTTAACTGCTAAGTCTCCAAAAGATAATGTAACCCATGGTATCCCTGTTGCATAAAAAGATATTGAAAAGAATAAAAAAGTATCAACTGTAGATCCAATAAATGAAGAAGTTATAGGAGCTATAAACCATTTTTTTTTTCTTAATTGATCAAATATTTGTACATCCAATAATTGAGCTACTAAAAAAGCAGTCCCTGATCCAATGGCAATTCTCACTGAAATTAAATCTGCAAAATTAGTTGAGAATAAAAGAGTAAAACTAACACCTATTGCAAATCCAATATAAACAATTTTTCTTGCTACCAACTTTCCATATGATCTATTTGCTAAATCTGTAATTAAAAATGCAACTGGATAACTAAAAGCACCATAAGTAAGTATCTCTTCGAGACCATAATATTTAATCGGAAACTGAACTAAATAATTTGAAGACAAAACAACAACTCCCATTAAAAATGAGAGAAGCAAAAACAATTTATTCATTATGCAGATTTTGCTACTGGCTTTTTCTTAAACGGAGATTTAATTAAAATCCCTTTTTTTAATTTTTTAAGTCTTGGTGACAAGTTTTTGTTTTTTACAACTTTTAAATATTCGTCAAAACTACCTTTTTTATCAACTGATCTTACTCCCGCATTACTTACAGTAAGTTTCAAACTTCTTTTCATCAGTTCACTTGTGAACTTAACTTTTTTAAGATTAGGTAAAAATCTTCTTTTAGTCTTATTGTTAGCATGACTAACATTATGACCTTTCATAGGGATTTTACCGGTTAATTCACATTTTTTTGACATAATAACAGTGCCTATATAAGGCGAGATGATGAATGCGTCAAGTTTAATAGATTTAAGATAGGGTTTTATTTCCTACAATTTCATTAAAATTCTTCACTCCATCTCTTAATAGTAAATCTTTTAGATCCTTTTTTATAATCCCTGCAATATTTGGGCCTTTAAAAACCATTCCGGTATAAAGTTGAATAAAATCTGCACCCGCTAAAAACTTAGCATATGCCGCATGACCAGAGTCAACACCCCCTACTCCTATTATTTTAATTTTACCTTTTAATAACTTATAGAATTTATTAATTAAAATATTTGATTTTGTCTCTATAGGTTTTCCAGACAACCCTCCTTTTTGATGTCTCTGAATATCACTAAGCGAATTTCTTGAAGACTCAGATGTATTAGAAATAATTATCGCTTTTATCTCATTTTCCAAAAGGATTTCAGAAATCAAATTAATTTGATTTTCGTCTATATCTGGTGAGATTTTTACTGCAATGGGAACATTTGATTTTAAATCATTTTTTTCTTTTAAAATATATGCAAGCAATTCTTGTAATTTACTTTCTTCGTGAAAATTTCTTAAATTTTCAGTATTTGGAGATGAAATATTTATTGTTATATAATCTGCAACTTCATGAAAAGCTCTTAATCCAATTAAGTAATCATTCAGCCTATTATCAGAATCTTTATTTGGTCCTACATTAATTCCAAGTAATCCTAGCTTCTTATTTGATTTAATTCGATCCAAAACAGTTTTAGCTCCATGATTATTAAATCCCAATCTGTTAATTAAAGCTTCATCCTCAACAAGTCTAAAAACTCTTGGTTTAGAATTTCCATATTGTTTTAAAGGAGTAATGGTTCCAACTTCAACAAATCCAAAGCCTAGTCTGAATAAAGCATTATATACTTCTGCATTCTTATCAAAACCAGCTGCCATCCCTATTGGATTATCTATCTCCTTATCAAAAATTTTAGTTTTAAAAATTGGATCATCTTTATTTTTATCAAATATATTTGAAACTAAATTCAATTTTAAAGATTTAATTGCTAAAGTGTGAGCTCTTTCAGGATCTATTTTAAATATTAAAGATCTTAGCTTTGAAAACATTATTTTAGTTTATTTATTAACAGCTCTTTAGTTTCGTTGACACCAAAAAAACTTATAAAAAATCCCATACGAGGCCCATTTTCATCTCCAAAAACTACCTCATAAATCAATTTAAACCAATCTCTTAAATTTTCTGTATAACCATTTTCTTTTCCAGTTGAATAAATCAATGTTTGTATGTCTTCTGGTGACATTTCATCAGTACACTTTTCTAAAGTTTTTACTAAAGCTTGTAATGCTAATTTTTCATTTTCATTAGGATTTTTATATTTTTTTTGAGCCTTGATTACATCATTAAAATACTTAATTGCATAACCTATCAATCCATCAAAAATTGAAAAATTTTCTTCAGAAATATCTGATTTATATTTTTTAACAAATTTCCATAATAATTCTTTACTGTCAGCATTGCTAGTCTCAACCAAATTTAGCAACATTGAAAATGTCATAATCATATCCTCATTAGGAATATTGCCATTATGTACATGCCAAACAGGATTCATTAATAATTGTAATTCATTCTGTTTTTTTGATTTNTCAATACAATCTAAATAATCATCGACAGCTTTTGGTACTATTTCTTTATAAAGTTTTTTAGCTCTTTTTGGGTTTTGATACATATACAAAGATAAACTTTCTGGAGAAGCATATTTTAACCATTGATCAATGGTAATACCATTCCCTTTTGACTTAGAAATTTTCTCACCTTTTTCGTCTAAAAATAACTCGTAAGCAAATCCTGATGGATTTTTTTTTCCTATTAAATTAATTATTTTTGTTGATAAAATTGCACTCTCAATTAAATCCTTACCATACATTTCAAAGTCAACATCAAGAGCATACCATCTCATCGCCCAATCAACTTTCCATTGTAATTTACAATGTCCGTCTAAAATACTTGCCTCAAATTTTTTTCCTTTATTATCAAAAATAATCCTAGATTTTTCTTTATCAATTTCTAAAACGGGTATTTCCAAAACATGTCCAGAGTCAGGACAAATTGGCAAAAATGGACTATAAGATTGTTGGCGTTCCTTACCTAATGTTGGAATTATGATGTTCATAATTCCCTCATAATTATCTAAAATAATTTTCAGCGTAGGATTAAAAAAACCGCTCTTATATAGAGATGTGGAACTTTGAAAATTATATTTAAATTTGAAACTATCTAAAAAATTTTTTAACATTTCATTATTGTGCTCACCAAAACTATTAAATTTTTCAAACGGATCTGGAACTTGAGTTAATGGTTTATGAAGATTGTCATTTAATAATTTTTGATTAGGTACGTTATCTGGAACTTTTCTTAATCCATCCATATCATCCGAAAATGTTATTATCTCAGTAGGTAAATCTGATAATTGATTTAATGCATTTACTAGCATTGATGTTCTTGCAACTTCGCCAAATGTTCCAATATGCGGAAGACCACTTGGACCATAACCTGTCTGTAGAGTAATTTTACCTTTTTTTTCAATGAACGATTTTCTCTCACGAAGCATTTTTTTTGCCTCTACAAAAGGCCATGCGCTTGTTTTATCTAAATTTTCTTTTTTAATCATGAATTATTCTTCTAAAAAATCTTAAATTAGCGAATTTATTAATTCTTATAGAGTTGAAATTTATTTACCATAAAATAATGTTCTTTCAAAATGTCTAATTACAAAACTGTTTTTTTTACCCTTGGAATTTTACAAATAATTCTAGGTGTATCAATGTTCATACCTATAATTGCACAATTTGTTTATTCGGAAATAGACTCATCTTTCTTTGGTGCCTCAATTATAACAATTGTATTTGGAATTTTATTTTTTTTATCTAATTTAGATCACAATAAAAAATTGAACTTACAACAAGCTTTTTTGTTAACAGCTCTATCTTGGTTGAGTATTGCAATTTTTGGCTCTCTACCATTTATATTTTCAACTATTGAATTAACAATTACTGATGCTTTTTTTGAAAGTATGTCGGGTATAACAACCACTGGTTCTACTATAATTTCTAATTTAGAAGAAACACCTAAAGGAATATTATTATGGAGAGCTATCCTTCAGTGGTTAGGAGGTATTGGTATAATTGTTATGGCAATTACTCTAATGCCAATAATGAATGTAGGTGGGATGCAATTATTCAAGATATCTAGTAATGACTCTTCTGAAAAGATACTTCCAAAATCAAAAGAGATAGCTCTGAGATTAATTTATATTTANTTGGGCTTAACTGCTCTATGTGCAATTACTTATTGGGTATTTGGAATGGGAAAATTTGATAGTTTAACTCACTCTATGACCACAATTGCCACAGGTGGTTTCTCAAATTATAACCAGTCGATTGGTTATTTCGATAGTGTTCCTATAGAAATCTCATCAATAGTTTTTATTATTTTGGGTAGTTTACCATTTATTGTGTATATAAAATTTATAAATGGAAATAGAAAAATTTTTTTAACAGATATTCAAATAAAAACTTTTTTAAAAATTATCATTGCAACTGTTATTATACTATCAGTATATTTATTAATAAATAATAATGATAATTTTAGTTTGAGGTCAGTTTTTTTTAATACAGTTTCAATATTAACTGGAACTGGATATGTAAGTGCAGAATTTGATGGTTGGGGTAGTTTTCCATTGACACTATTTCTGGCTTTAATGTTTATAGGAGGCTGTGCGGGCTCAACAACTTGTGGAATTAAAATTTTCAGAATTCAAATATTATACTTATTTATAACAAATCAACTTAAGAAAATTATTTATCCAAAAGGAGTATTTGTAATTAAATATGATCAAAGCCCAGTAGATGATAAATTTATTGCTTCAATAATTTCTTTTATTTATTTTTACTTTGTAATATTTTTTGCATTGACTGCCTTATTGTCATTAACGGGGCTTGATTTTATTACTTCTATATCGGGTGCAGCAACTTCAATTTCTAATGTTGGTCCTGGATTGGGCCCTATAATTGGTTCAAATGGGGATTTTTCTTCACTACCAGATATTTCTAAATGGATTTTAACTATAGGAATGATTTTAGGTAGACTTGAGTTATTTGCAATATTAGTATTATTTTTACCTTCATTTTGGAGAAATTAAAAATGTTAGAAATAAAAAAACAATCTTTATCAGAAACTTTTTCAGTTTATCTAGATAGAAGAATGTTTAGAATATTATTACTTGGAGCTATCTCTGGCTTTCCGTGGGTTTTAATAGGAAGTAGTTTAAGTTTATGGCTAAAAGAAGAAGGTTTAAGCAGATCAACAATTGGGTGGGCAGGATTAATATTTGGTGTTTATGCTTTTAATTATTTGTGGGCACCTCTTATTGATAGACTTCAAATTCCATATCTGACTAAAAAACTTGGTCACAGAAGAGGTTGGATAGTATTAATGCAAGTTGCAATTTTAGTTTGTTTAATTGTTTGGAGTTTTATAAATCCAACTGAAAATTTAGCACTTTTAATTACAGTTGGATTAATTATTGCTATAGCTTCAGCAACTCAAGATATAACTGTAGACGCTTTAAGAATTGAACAAATTGGTGAGAATGAGGGTAAATCTATGGCTGCTGGTGCTGCTATGGCAGTTGTTGGTTGGTGGAGTGGATATAAATTGGGAGGCGTAATAGCTTTATTTACTGCAGAATACTTTCAAAATATCGGGATCATAAATTATTGGCAATCAACATTTTTAATTTTGGGAATTGTAGTAATTCTAATGAACATTGGCCTGATGTTTGTTCATGAACAAGCTTCAGATACTAGAAAATTTAATCAGGAAGAAACTGATAAATTAATCCAAAATAAGCTAGGCTCGCAGAATATAATAACAAAAATTATAGCTTGGATAAGNGGAACTCTGGGTGGGCCTATACTTAGCTTTTTCAAAAAAAATGGTTTCTCTATTGCATTAGGTATTTTAGGTTTTGTGTTTTTATTCAAAATAGGTGAAGCATTTTTGGGTCGTATGTCGATTGTCTTTTATAAAGAAATAGGTTTTTCAAAGGGAGATATTGCAATTTACTCAAAAACTTTAGGGTGGATAACTACAGTCATCTTTACATTATTAGGTGGGCTTTTTGTGATCAGATCTGGAGTTCTAAAAGCAATGTTTCTTGCAGGAATATTAATGGCTGCAACCAATTTGTTGTTTACTGCCTTAGCATGGAGCGGAAAATCAGAATTATTATTTGCAGTTGCTGTAATTTTTGATGATATAGCCGCAGCATTTGCAACTGTAGCATTTGTAGCTTTTATATCATTATTAGTAGATAGAACATATACCGCAACACAATATGCACTACTTGCTTCAATCGGAACTGCTGGAAGAACTACATTGGCTTCATCATCTGGTGCTTTAGTTGATTGGCTAAATGGAGATTGGGGTACATTTTTTATTTTAACTGCAATTATGGTTATTCCTTCTTTAATCTGCTTATGGTTTATTAAAGATAAATTAAAACTTCGTGAAAAATAATTTTTTTTATAAAAAAGAATTTTCAAATATTTATAAAAAATCTTCTAGATTCTCAGAAGTTACTTCTCAAATTCTATATGGAGAAAAATTTAAAATTTTATCAAAAAAAAAGGATTGGATAAAAATAAAAACTTCATTTGATAATTATGTTGGTTATATCAAAAATGAAAAATATATAAAAATCTATAAACCAACTCACAAAGTTTACAGCTTAAAGTCTACCATTTTTAGTAGACCAAATTATAAAACTAAAAAATTTTTGCCCTTTGCATCTAAATTATCAATAATTGATAAAAATAAAAATTTTGTAAAATTTGATAAAAATAAATGGCTTAAAAAGAAAGATGTCAAAAAAATTGACCATAAAGAAAGAAAAATTCTTAAAATATTAAGATTATTTTTAAAAACAAAATATGTGTGGGGTGGTAAAACTTATAAAGGAATAGATTGTTCGGCTTTGCTACAATTGTTTTATTATTATAATAATTTATATTATCCAAGAGATACAAAAGACCAAATAGAGTATTCAAAAATAAAATTAAAAAGAAAAATATTTAAAAAAGGTGATATAATTTTTTGGAAAGGTCATGTTGCTGTATGCATAAATTCTAAAAAATTAATTCATGCTTATGGTCCAGAAAAAAAAGTATTAATCATGCCAATAATAAAAACAATAGAGAGAATTAAGAGAACAGCCAATCTTTATATAAAAAAAATATCCCCAATAAAATATTAGCCTCTTCCAAAATCTGGTTTATCTATATCTTGTTTTAATTTAATGATTTTTGTTCTTACTTTTTTAGTTTGAATTAATTTTCTTAAAATTGATTTATCATTTTGAGAATTAATATCCTTTTTAAATGAATTTAGGTTTTTGATAAATAAATCAATAGCTTTTGAAATATTTTTCTTATTATTAAAAAATATATCTCTCCACATAATTTCATTTGAAGCTGCTATTCTTGAAAAATCTCTTAAACCACCTGCACTATATTTAATTAAATCATAATTTTGTATTTTTTCAAAATCTTGTGCTGACTTGACTAGATTGTATGCAATTAAGTGTGGGAGATGACTGGTTATAGAAAAAATTTTATCATGTTTTTCAGGGCTCATAACAACCACTTTTGAACCAATTTTTTTCCAAAACTTATTTAATACATTTAAATGAATTTTTTTAGTATTTTTCTCTTTTATTAAAACACACCATTTATTCTCAAATATATCTTGTTTACCATGCTCTGGTCCACTTACTTCAGATCCTGCAATAGGATGGCTTTGTATCCAAAAAATATCTTTTCTTAGAAATTTTTTAATAATTTTTGAAGACTCTATTTTTGACGAACCTATGTCTGTCATAATAGTCCTAGGTGATAAAAATTTATTCATTTTAAGAATAAGATTCTTGTATTCACTCATTGGTGTACATAGGATTATTAAATCTGATTTTATAACACCATCCTCTAATTTTTTTAAAATAATTCCAGGAAGTTTAAGTTTTTTTATTTTAGCAATATTAGATTTTGATTTTTCATAAATATAAATCTTATTAGCCATCTTCTTTTTTTGAATTCTTCTCAATAAAGATGATCCCAATAAACCACATCCAATAATTAAAATATTTTTCATATTAATCTAATATTTTTTTTGCAGCATTCATGAATGCCAAATTTTCACTTTTAGATCCAATAGTTAACCTTAATTTATTCTTAATGTGATAACCTTCTTCTGTGGATCTTACAATAATTCTTTTTTTTTTTAATCTCTCATAAAAATACTTAGCTGTATATTTGCATTTTTCAAAATCTAAAAATAGAAAATTTGCAGAAATTGAATTAGAAAAAATATTGTATTGCTCAAGATAAGATTTTATCTTTTTAGCATAATACAAATTGTGTTTTATTGAGCGTTCTATAAATTTTTTATCTCTAAGCGACTCTGTTGCTGCTAATTGTCCAAGGTAACTTACATTAAATGGTGGTTTTATAACATTTAGTGCAGTTATTATTTTTTTAGATCCATATCCCCATCCAACTCTTAAAGAAGCTAATCCAAATATTTTAGAAAATGTTCTTAGCACAAAAACGTTATCTTTATTTCTAAATAAATCTAATCCTGATTTATAGTCATTATTTTTCATGTATTCTGCATAAGCATCATCCACTACTAATAAAATATTTTTATTTAATTTTTTTCTAAGATCTAATATCTCATTTTTTGTCAAATAAGTTCCGGTAGGATTATTAGGATTAGCAATAAAAACAATTTTTGTATTTTTGGTTATTTTTTTAAGAATTTCATTGTTTGAAATTTTAAAATTAACTTCTTTTGCAAACACAACTTTAGCACCAACAATATTTGCATAAATTCTGTACATCAAAAAACTATATTGTGGAACTACAACTTCATCTTTAGGCTTTAAGAATAATTGACATATCATTTGAATAACCTCATCCGAACCTGCTCCACATATGATTTTATCAGGATTACAATCGAATTTTTTTGATATTTCTGCTCTTAAATTTTGAGATTTGCCATCAGGATATCTCTCTAAGTTTAATTTTTTATTAGATATTTTCTTGGTTGCTTTTGGACTCANCCCTAAAGCTGATTCGTTAGCTGATAATTTAATAATTTTTTTTAATTTTTTAATCTTAGATTTACCAGGTTTATAAGCCTCAATATTAAATTTTTTAAATTTTGGTGTAGTCATATTTTTAATTTATGAGTTCTTTATAGATAAAATTAAAAATTTTTACATAGAATAAGACAATTTTTAAAATAATTGACATAATAAATAACTTCTTGTACAAAATTTATGCGCTGATTTAACTGAATTGCGAGCGCTTAAAAAAAACCGCTAAAATTGTTTTTTTCTCTCAATTCAAATAATAGCATTTATTATGAATACAGAGATAAATTTAAAAACTCTAATAGTTAAAAAACCACTAAAGCTAGATTGTGGAAAAATAATTAATAATTTTCCAATTGCCTATGAAACTTATGGATCGTTAAATGAAAAAAAAGATAATGCTATTTTAGTCTTTCATGCACTAACAGGTGATCAATTTGTAACTGGTTTAAATCCAATTACAAATAAAGATGGTTGGTGGTCTTATGCGGTAGGTCCAGATAAAGCAATTGACACTAATAAGTATTTTGTAATTTGTTCAAATGTAATTGGTGGATGTATGGGTTCATTTGGACCAAGTCACAAAGATCCTGATACACAAAAAATTTTAGGTACTAATTTTCCAGTAATCACTATCAATGATATGGTCAATGCACAGAATAATTTACTTGATCACTTTGGAATAGAAAAACTTTTTTCTGTTGTTGGTGGATCCATGGGGGGCATGCAAGTTCTTCAATTTATTAGTAATTTTCCAGGTAAAGCTAAAACTGTAATTCCTATTGCATGTACCTCTAGTCATTCAGCTCAAAATATTGCATTCAATGAACTTGGTAGACAAGCAATTACTGCTGACAACAATTGGAACAAAGGAGACTACAATACTAAAGATAGTGTTCCAAATAAAGGTTTGGCTGTTGCAAGAATGGCTGCCCATATAACATATCTTTCAAAAAAAAGTCTTCAAGAAAAATTTGGAAGAAAATTACAAGAGAGAGAAGATATTAAATTTAGTTTTGATGCAGATTTTCAAATCGAAAGTTATCTTAGGTATCAAGGATCAGTTTTTGTAGATAGATTTGATGCAAACAGCTACCTTTATATTACTAGAGCTATGGATTACTTTGATTTAGGAAAACAATTTAAAGGAAATTTATCTGATGCTTTTAAAGAAACTGAAGCCAAATTTTTTATAATATCTTTCACTTCAGACTGGCTTTACCCAACTCAAGAAAATAAAGATATCGTAATCGCTTTAAACGGTATTGGTGCTGATGTAGGTTTTGTTGAAATTGCGTCAGACAAAGGACATGACTCATTCTTACTTGATGTTCCAGACTTTCTAAGTGCTCTTAAAAATTTTTTAGATAAATCTTATACAGAAAATTAACTATGAAAAATGAATTTAAAGTAATTGCTGATTTAATTGAAAAAGATAAAAGAGTTTTAGATGTTGGGTGTGCAGATGGCACCTTAATGAAATTTTTAAAAGATAACAAAAATATTAACATTAGAGGTTTAGAAATTTCAAAAGACAAAGTTCAAAAATGTATCGCAAAAGGTCTAACAGTAATTGAGGGAAATGCTGAAAAAGACTTAAGTCAATTTCCTGACAAATCTTTTGATTATGTTGTTTTGAGTCAAACACTTCAGGCATTTTTAAATCCTGAACTGGTAATTAATGAATTATTAAGAGTTGGAAATAAAGCAATAGTTACCATACCTAATTTTGGTTACTGGAAAATTAGACTTCATTTATTAACTAAAGGTACAATGCCTATAACTAAAACGTTACCAGACGAATGGTATAACACTCCTAATCTACACATGTGTACGATTAAAGATTTTGTCCATTTTGTAAAATCTAGAAATTTTAGAATATTTAAATCACTTGCACTAAATAATGAAGATGTTTCACTAATTAATAATTCTAATTTAGGAATTAAAAACTTATTCGCTGATCTGGGGATTTTTTTAATTGAAAAATAATATGAGAATCGAAATAATTCCATGCTTACAAGATAATTACAGTTATTTGATAATTGATGAAATTAATAATAACGCATGTGTTGTTGATCCTAGTGAAGCAGAACCGGTTATAAATTTTATAGAAAAAAATAATATTAATTTAAAATATATTCTAAATACACATCACCATTTTGATCATATTGGAGGCAATATAGATTTAAAGAAAAAATATAATTCTATTGTAGTTGGCTATAAGGATGATGCTAATAGAATTCCTGAGATTGATATTTTGATAGAAGACAATCAACTATGGAAAGCTGAGAATTTTGAAGCAAAAATTTTGCATATTCCTGGACATACTACTGGCCATATTAGTTTTTATTTTTTTAAGGAGAAATTAATCTTTACTGGAGACACATTGTTCTCACTTGGTTGTGGTAAAATTTTTGAAGGCACTTATGAAGAAATGTTTACTTCTTTAAATAAAATAAAAAGTCTACCAGAAGATACTAAGATTTATTGTGGACACGAATATACACTTCAAAATTCTAAATTTTGTATCAAACATGATCCAGCAAATTTAAATCTACAAAAGAAGATAATAGATATTAAAAAAAAACTTGAAAATAATACCCCTTCAATTCCATCTACTCTAAAAGATGAAATAGAATGCAATATATTTTTAAGAGCAAATAACATCGAATCTTTTTCAAAATTGAGAGATTTAAAGGATAATTTCTAATTAATTCGACTTGACTAAAACCTTGCTACAACTATATTGCGGTAACTTAAATTTAAATTCATACTATGTCATACGCAGTAATAAAAACAGGTGGAAAACAGTATAAAGTTAAAGCTGGTGAAATCCTAAAAATTGAAAAATTACCAGACTCAAAGCCTGAGTCTAAAATAGAATTTAACGAAATACTTGCATACGGTGATGATAAATCTATAGAAATAGGCTCTCCATATGTTGAGGGTGCAAAAGTAGAAGCTGATTTAATTAAAAATGGCAAAGATAGAACTATTTTAATCTTCAAAAAAAGAAGAAGACATAATTCAAGAAGAAAAAATGGCCATAGACAAGAACATACAATGATTAGAATTAATAAAATTTTTTCTAAAGACGGTAAAGTTTTAGCAGAAGCAGAAAAGATGGTTGAACNAACTAAAAAAGTTGAGACCGAAGTTAAAGTAAANACAGAAGTGGCAAGCAAATAAATTAGGTAAGTTATGGCAACAAAAAAAGCAGGTGGATCATCGAGAAACGGACGAGATAGTGCTGGGCGAAGACTTGGTGTTAAAAAATACGGTGGTGAAACAGTAATACCTGGAAATATAATTGTAAGACAAAGAGGAACTAAAATTTTTCCTGGTGAAAATGTGGGAATGGGTAAAGATCATTCAATTTTTTCAGTTGTTAAGGGTAAAGTTGTATTCAAAAAATCTAAAGCAGATAGAACTTTCGTTTCAGTAAAACCCAATTAATAGTACAACTTTAATAGATGTTGTATTATGAAATTCCTAGATCAAGTTAAAATTTATATTAAGGCTGGCAATGGTGGAGATGGATCACCAAGTTTCNGAAGAGAAAAGTATGTTGAGTACGGAGGTCCAGATGGTGGTGATGGTGGAAAAGGTGGATCTATAGTTTTAAGAGCAGAAGAAAATCTTAACACACTAATTGATTATAGATATCAACAACACCATAAAGCTCAACGAGGAGAAAATGGAGCAGGACAAAATCGTACAGGTAAAAGTGGTGATGATTTAATTTTAAAAGTTCCCCTTGGCACACAAGTTTTTGAAGAAGATAATAAAACTTTAATATTTGATTTTAATAAAAAAGGAGAAGAATTTGTTGCAGGAATTGGTGGAAAAGGTGGGCTTGGAAATACTAGATTCAAAAGTTCAACTAATAGAGCACCTAGAAAATTTACCAAAGGAACAACTGGTGAAGAATTTACAATATGGCTTCAATTAAAAACTATTGCTGATATTGGAATAATTGGATTACCCAATGCAGGAAAATCAAGTTTATTAGCAGCNATAACAAATGCAAATCCAAAAATCGCTAATTATAGATTTACTACTCTCAATCCNAATCTGGGTGTTGCTTCTTACGATGATAAAGAAATAACAATTGCTGATATTCCTGGTCTTGTAGAGGGTGCCCATGAAGGTGTAGGTCTTGGAATTCAATTTTTAAAACATATTGAAAGATGTAAATCATTATTACATTTAATAGATATTACAAATTTGGATTTAAATGACTCATACGAACAAGTTAAAAATGAATTAAAAAATTATAGCTCAAAATTACTTGAAAAAAAGGAACTAGTCGTACTTAACAAAATAGACTTGGTAGATGAGAGTACTGTTAAAGAGGTAATTAATCATTTTTCTAAAGATAAAAATTGTGAAATAATGACTATGACAACTTTAGAAAAAGATTCTATATCTAAGATTAAAGCAAAACTATTGTCATATGTATCTTAAAAATTCTAAAATAATTGTTATCAAAATTGGTTCTTCACTNCTTGTTGATANTAAGAAAAAAATAAGAAAAAAATGGCTTTCAAGCTTTGCCAAAGATATTCAAAAATTAAAAGATAAAAATCAAAAAATTGTCATTGTTAGCTCAGGTGCAATAGCGCTTGGCTGTAAAAAAATGAATTTTAATAAAAAAAGTATCAAACTAGATAAAAGTCAAGCTATAGCCTCCATTGGTCAAATTGAATTAATGAATTTATTTTCACAAACATTCACTAAATATAAATTAAATATTTCCCAAATTTTGATTACTCTTGAAGATACTGAGGAAAGAAGAAGGTCTTTAAATGCAAAAAGAACTTTTGAAAATTTATTTGATCTTGGTTTTATTCCAATTGTGAATGAAAATGACACTATAGCTACAAGCGAAATAAAATATGGCGATAACGATAGATTAGCATCAAGAGTGGCTCAAATTACCAATGCTGATACTTTAATTCTTCTTTCAGATGTTGATGGGCTTTACACAAAAAATCCAAAAATATTTAAAGATGCTAAATTAATAAAAAAAGTAGATGATTTAAAAAAAGATTTAAAAGAAATTAATATTAAAGGTATTAATGAATACGGGAGTGGAGGTATGCAAACTAAAATTGAAGCAGCAAAAATCTGTCAATTAGCTGGTTGTGGCATGATTATTGCGAATGGATTGTATACCAATCCAATATCTCGAATTATTGATAAAAATTATTGTACTTGGTTTAGCTCTAAAGTTTCAAAACTTGATGCTAGAAAAAAATGGATTATTAGTTCAGTTGCCCCAAAAGGCTCAATCATAATTGATGATGGTGCAAAAAAAGCTTTAAGATCTGGAAAAAGTTTATTAGCTGCAGGAATTAAAAAAATCACAGGAAAATTTAATAAAGGTGACCATATAAAAATTTTGGATAAAAAAAATACTGAGTGTGCTAGAGGCTTAAGTTCTTTTACATCTGAAGAAATAATCAAAATTATGGGACATCATTCTAATGAGATAGAAAAATTATTAGGCTATGTTGCAAAATCAGAAGTTATTCATAAAGATGATATGGTAGAATTATAAAATGAATAAATTTATGAATCTAATTGGTATCAAAGCCAGGAAAGCTTTTGAGATAAAAATTAATACTAAAATAAAAAATAAAGTTTTAAATAACTACGCTTTTTTAATTAATAAAGAAAAAAAATCTATTCTAAGAGAAAACAAAAAGGATATTAAATTTGCTAAAAACAAAGGACTAAAAGAAAATCTTATTAATAGACTACTTGTTAATGAGGTGAAGTTAAAAGACATTGTAAGCTCTATTCAAAAAATTTCAAAACTGAAGGACCCTGTAAATAATACATTAGAAAAATGGAGTAGACCTAATGGATTAAATATTAAAAGAGTATCAATACCAATAGGTGTTATTGGGGTAATTTATGAAAGTAGACCCAATGTTACTTCAGATGTGGCGGCTCTATGTTTTAAATCTGGAAACGCTGTAATTTTAAAAGGTGGATCAGAGGCAATAAATACCAATAAAATTTTAACAAAATTATTTCGACAAGCTTTAAAAAAAAATAAAGTTGATGAGAACTTTGTTCAATTTGTAGACTCTAAAGAAAGAAAAATGGTCGACACAATGCTTACAAAAATGAAAAAATATATTGATGTAATAATACCACGTGGAGGAAAAAATTTAGTAAAAAGAGTTCAAGAATTCTCAAAAGTGCCTATCATTGGTCACCTGGAAGGTCTTTGCCACACATTCATAGATAAAGATGCAGAATTGAAAATGGCATCAAATATTGTTTACAATGCCAAGTTAAGAAACACTAGTATTTGTGGTGCAACAGAAACAATTCTAATGCATGAAAAAATAGTTAAAAAATTTTGTAATCCAATTTTAAAAAAGCTTGAAGATGAGAATTGCAAAATATATGGCGATAATATTTTAAAAAGATATTACAAAGGTAGACTGTATCCAGCTAAAGAGAAAGATTGGTCGACAGAATATTTAACATCAACTGTTTCTGTAAAAATTGTAAAAAACTCTAAAGCAGCTATTAATCATATAAATAAATACGGAACAATGCATACAGATGCAATTATTACTAAAAATAAAAAAACTGCACAACAATTTTTAAAAAATGTAAAAAGTTCTATTGCTATGCACAATACTTCAACTCAATTTGCTGATGGTGGTGAGTTTGGTTTTGGAGGAGAAGTAGGTATTTCAACGAATACTCTTCCACCAAGAGGTCCCGTTGGTTTAGAGCAATTAGTTTCATATAAATATGAAATTTCAAGTAAAGGAAAAATAAGAGACTAATTTGAATAATAAAAAAATTAAAGTTGGAATATTAGGTGGATCATTTGACCCAGCTCACAAAGGTCATTTAGNAATTTCAAAGGAAGCAAAAAAACGATTTAATCTAGAAAGAATAATTTGGGCAATAACTAAAAAAAATCCATTTAAAGCAGAAAGTGAAACCTCACTATCTAAAAGAATTAAAGATTGTAAAAAAATAATTGGAACAAATTCTTTTATAAAAGTAAGTTTTTATGAAAATGTTATTAAATCAAACAAAACTATTGATTTAATTAATCATATTAAAAAAAATAATAATATAGAAATTTACTTTTTAATGGGTGCAGATAACTTAATTAACTTTCATAAATGGCATAAATCAAAATCAATCTCACAAAAATGTAATATTTTAGTTTTTGATCGCCATGGGTACAAAAAAAATTCTTTAAAATCAAAGACATTTAAAGAACTTAACAAAAGTATTCTTACATTCGTTGAGTTTAAAAAAGTCAACATTTCATCTTCTCAATTAAGAAAAATTTGATAGTCTANNTTNAATTAATGGATAAAATTTCAGATCTCAAAAACATTGTAATCAATACATTGGATACTAATAAAGCAGAAGATATTGTAACTATTGATCTTAAGGATAAAAGCTCAATGGCTGACTTTATGATTATTGCGAGCGGAACTTCTTCAAGACACATTCAATCTTTATCAGAACAAGTTTTAGAAAAGCTAAAAGATAATGGTGTTAAAAACTCAAAAATAGAAGGTAAAGAAAGTAGTGAATGGAAATTAGTTGATGGAATTGATTTAATTGTACATATCTTTCATCCTGAAAAAAGAAAGTTTTATGAACTTGAAAAAATTTGGTCAGAATTAATTCCAAAAGAGAAAATTATCATATGAAAAAAATTCAAATTTACTTAATAATTTTTTTTACTCAATTTCTTTTTTTGGAAAAAGTAAATTCAGCAGAGATTGATATTTATAAAAAAATTGATCTTTTTGGAGAAGTTCTTGAAAAAATAAATAAAGAGTATGTTGATGAAATTAATCAATCTGAAAGTATGGACTCGGCCATTAATGGTCTTCTTCAGTCACTCGACCCTTATTCTTCTTACATGTCCCCCGAAATTTTTGAAGAAATGCAAACTGAAACAAGTGGTGAATTTGGAGGTCTTGGAATTGAGGTAAGTATGGAGGCTGGTGTTGTTAAAGTAATTACTCCAATTGATGATACACCCGCATCAAAAGCAGGTTTAAAAGCTGGGGATTATATTGTTAAAATAAATGATATTCAGGTTCAGGGTAAATCCTTAAGTGAAGCTGTTGATTTAATGAGGGGTCCTGTTGGATCAGGAATTGAATTAACTGTTAGAAGAAGAGGAGCAAAAAAAGCTTTGACGTTTAATGTGGTTAGAGAAATAATTGAAGTTCAATCTGTTAAATCTGAGCTATTAGAAAATAATATTGGATATCTTAGATTAACTTCCTTTAATGATAACAGTAGTCAACAAATTAAAAAACAAATTAAAAAATTAAAAAAGAATAAAAATTTAAATTCTTACATTTTAGATTTAAGAAATAATCCTGGAGGACTACTATCTCAAGCAATTAAAATTTCAGATTTTTTTTTAGAAAATGGAGAAATAGTATCAACAAAAAGTAGAAAAAAATCTGAAAATAGAAAATGGTTTGCAAAAAAAGGAGATATTTTGGACGGTAAAACTTTACTAGTCTTAATCAACTATGGCTCAGCGTCTGCATCTGAAATTGTTGCTGGTGCCCTTAAAGATCATAAAAGAGCAATTTTAGTTGGTGAAAATAGTTATGGCAAAGGATCTGTTCAATCTATAATTCCTCTAAAAAATAAAGGTGCAATACGTCTGACAGTTGCTAAATATTATCTTCCTTCTGGAAAATCTATATCAGAAGTTGGAGTACGACCAGATATTGAAGTTAACGAAGAAGGTGATAATTTTAGAATCAAAACTGATACTGANAATCAACTAAATTACGCTATCAAACTACTCAACGGATAATATGAAAAAAAATTTAAGTGAATTACCACTTAGAAGTGGTGTAGGGATAGTTGTGTTAAACAATANCAATAAAGTGTTTGTTGCAAAACGAATAGACAATCCAAAAAATTTCTGGCAAATGCCTCAGGGTGGTGTTGATGANGGTGAAGATTTTTTGAAAGCTGCCTATAGAGAATTAGAAGAGGAAACTAGTATTAAGAATGTAGAATTAATAAAAGAATTGGAAGGAACCATAACTTATGAGCTTCCTGATCGCCTGTTAGGAATTATTTGGAAAGGTAAATATAGGGGTCAAAAACAAAAATGGTTTTTGATGAGATTTACCGGCGATGATAATGAAATAAATATCAAAACAAAAAATCCAGAGTTTTTAGATTGGAAATGGATTGAACTTGATCAAATAACTGAAGTTGTTGTTGACTTTAAGTTACATGTTTACAAAGAGCTCAAAGAAAAAGTTAAAAAAATTATTAATTAATAGATTTTAATACTTCAATTTTTTGATCTACTAAATATTTAGATTGATCATTAATTTCTGGCTTACTTGACTCTTCTTCTGCTTGTTTAAGCAACTCTTGTTGTTTAGTCTTATCAAAATCATTAAGATTAAATATTGAGCTTGTTAGAATTGAAAGATTATTATTTTTAAATTCAACAATTCCATCTTCTACATAAAAATTTTCATCCCCTGATTTTGATAAAATTTTAATTATACCTGGCTTTAAAAAAGAAATTATAGAAATATGGTCCTTAAGTATTCCCATTTCACCTTCAAATGCAGGAACAACTACTTCAGAAACATCTTCTTTAACTAAAAAAGATTTTTCTGGATTTACTATTTCAACTTTAAACTCTTCACTCATTAAGCAGCAGCTTCTTTCGCCATTTTTTCAGATTTTTCTATAGCTTCTTCAATGGTTCCAACCATATAAAAAGCAGCTTCTGGTAAATGGTCATAATCACCTTTACAAATAGCAGCAAAGCCCTTTATTGTTGAGTCTAGATCTACTAGTTTTCCTGGTGATCCCGTAAATACTTCCGCAACAAAGAATGGTTGAGACAAAAATCTTTGGATTTTTCTAGCTCTTGCTACAACAAGTTTATCTTCTTCTGATAGCTCATCCATACCAAGAATTGCAATAATATCTTGCAGTGACTTATAAGTTTGTAAGATTTTTTGCACTTCTCTAGCAACTCTATAATGTTCATCGCCCACAATTCTAGGATCCAAAATTCTAGACGTAGAATCTAGTGGGTCAACTGCAGGGTAAATACCAATTTCTGCAATTTGTCTTGAAAGTACTGTAGTTGCATCTAAGTGAGCAAATGATGTGGCTGGNGCAGGGTCAGTTAAGTCATCCGCAGGAACATAAATAGCTTGTACAGAAGTAATTGATCCTTTGTTAGTAGTAGTAATTCTTTCTTGAAGATTACCCATATCAGTAGCTAACGTAGGTTGATAACCAACAGCAGATGGTATTCTTCCTAATAGTGCTGACACCTCAGAACCTGCTTGTGTAAATCTAAAAATGTTATCCACAAAGAAAAGAACGTCCTGACCTTCTTGATCTCTAAAATATTCAGCTACAGTTAAACCTGTTAAGGCAACTCTTGCTCTAGCCCCAGGAGGCTCATTCATTTGTCCATAAACTAATGCTGCTTTTGATCCAGGTCCCTCAGGCTTAATAACTCCTGAATCTATCATTTCATGATAAAGATCATTTCCTTCTCTAGTTCTTTCTCCAACTCCAGCAAATACAGAAAATCCACCATGTGCTTTTGCTACGTTGTTAATTAATTCCATAATAAGTACTGTTTTACCAACACCAGCACCACCAAATAAACCAATTTTTCCACCTTTGGCATATGGTGCTAATAGATCAACTACTTTAATTCCTGTAACTAAAATCTCTGTTTCTGTTGATTGATCACTAAATTCAGGGGCAGCTCTATGAATTGGCCACTTCTCTTTTGTTTTAACTTCACCTTTTTCATCAATAGGCTCACCTATTACATTTATAATTCTTCCTAAAGTTTCTGGTCCAACTGGAACTTGAATAGCAGCACCTGTTGCAGTTACATCATCTCCTCTTTTTAAGCCCTCTGTAGCATCCATTGCAATTGTTCTAACACTTGACTCACCAAGGTGTTGTGCAACCTCTAAAACTAATCTGTTATCTCCATTTTTACACTCTAATGCTGATAAAATCTCTGGTAATTCTCCATCAAATTTTACGTCTACTACTGCTCCAATGATTTGTGTGATTTTTCCTTTGCTCATAATTATAAACTTTCCGCTCCTGATATGATTTCAATTAGTTCTTTTGTAATAGCTGCTTGACGACTTCTATTATACTCA
>JGI26256J51712_1000172_pt1 | contig 31914 bp, 29 predicted proteins | sample SaaInlV_150m_DNA_FD_51712 | JGI IMG/M metagenome (IMG submission 51712) | reverse complement strand
GATGTTCCTGGTCCATCTATGTTGTTATACAAAGATGATTCCATTCCACTCTATAATTACAAGAACAATGTGGAAGCACTCGCGTTTGTCAACGACGAGGACACTGACGAATGGAGACACCATATTGACAATAATACATTCGTAATACACAACACTAGCGGCAATATNTTCANTCTAGGTATACAATACGGCATACAAAATCCACAATATTCNTACAATTTTCAAATACCTTACGGAATATTTATACGTGGATTTTCTACTGGTGCGATTAATGCGACATATGACTTATCATTGAGTCTGTCCACTACAAACCCATTCGATATTTCTGTATTGTATAATGATGGTGATATTATTGATCCAAATACGGGGTCTACGCTTGTTCCCAATGTATCATATACGGATTCTTCCTTCAATGTTCGGTTATTAGATACTTCTTTCAATCAATCTAACGTATCGTTTCAAGCAGTCGTACACGGAGGAACGGTTCAAGTATCTAATATAAACGTATTTACAGAACGCGGCTTTGTGTATGACATCGCCGGACTTCCAAAAATCTCTATAGAAACCCCTTTCGGTTATAGTGATGATTTCACCGATGTAGAATATGGAGTTGTATTTAATCTAACTTCGAACAACCTATTAGTTGAAACAAATTGTGGGGTAACAAATCAAGTAGACGCATCATATAATGAGTTTATATTGAACGGTAGTTATATATCGTAATCTTAAAAAATGTACTAATATCCTTCAATGCGCCCAGGGTTTGCTTTCATATATTCTAAATCAAACTCTAGTTCTTGTAAACGACATATCATAAAATTCGCATTAAACTTGTAGTACTCCAATAATTTAACACACAAATCTATATACTCATTGTCAAATTGTTCTCTATTTACACAATCGCGAAACGGAGATAGTATTTGTTTGATACTTTTCAGTGTTTCAATCGGTTCGAACAGATGTCGGTCACCATAATAGTCATCGTCGTCAATATATACATCATATAACTCAAATAACTTGGGTAAATAACTAGTAATTCTATCAAATTTTTCTAACATATTGTCACGATAATCTTCATATAAATACAAATGCGTCTCTTTTACATAATGAATCAACCATTCAATCTCAAGTGCCATCTTATTTGTTATCTTTACCGGTACATTGTCTACATAAATACATTCGTATAATGTATATTTCTTATATGCATCAGTGTTGCATATTTGAACTTGAATCATATCTTTCATCATAGCCTCAATTTCATCCATCATTTGTCCTTGAAACTCACTGTAATCAATATTATCTATTATCTCCATATTATGTTTGATAAAGCACTCATGTATTTATATAGTTATCAACTTTCATATAAAATTGAATGTTGTATACAATGATTATTTCTGTTAGGAAATACTTACAGCATTTTACGAAGCATTATGACTTACAATATTTGCGTTGACTATATTTACATTGAACATATTGACGAAACTGATTATCCAGATATTACATTCCATTTTACCGGAGAAGTAAATATTGTAAATACAGCAACAGATATCAAATGTTATGGTATATACGATTTCAATACTGGGTCGAATGTATTTGTTCTGCCGAAGAAAGGAAAACTATATAAAAATGATGTATTGATATACGAAGGAAAATTTACAGAGAATGGAGAGTATACTGGTAAATGTGTGTTGTATCACGAAAACGGAAACAAACAATATGAGGGTACTATGTTGAAACATCGTTATAGTGGATTTGGAACAGAATATGACGAAAACGGAGATTTAGTATATGAAGGTGACTGGGTAGATGGTCTTCAATATGGACAAGGAGACCAATATGAAAATAACATTATGATATATTCCGGGTATTGGTATCATGGGTCAAAGACGGGTATGGGCCAAGATTATTCTTCCAGTTCACGTATTTATGATGGTGAATGGAAAGACAATATGTGGCATGGTGCAGGAACGCACTATTGCGAAGATGGCATGATTATTGAAACTACATGGAATCGCGGACAAAAAAACGGTATGGGCTCTATTGAAATGCCAAATGGAAATTTCATGATAAATTGCGAATGGAAGAACGATATATTGTTGCGACCCGGTGAAGAAGTCGTGCCATTTTATAAACTACGAAAGACTAGAAATAAATACACGCAAACAGCTTAGACCTGGATAAATAAAAATAAAACATGAATATTTCGGAATACTGATGTTTTTTATGTAATGTACTTACTCTACCTTTGTGGCTTCGCCCTTAAGAGGGTGTTTGTTCTGAGTCATAGTAGGGTTCAAACAAGTTTGAAAACTGGGATACAGTTGATTAGACAGGCATTTATCTTGTTCGCCAACCTGAACACATCCACGCTTTCCCTCGAATTCGCCAACCAAACACCACTGCGCTTTGCGAGATGTGATCGCATTTTGAATAGGATTGGTAGTATTGTCTGTGCTTGGGTCTTGCATTTGCGCTGAAGACTGATTAATCGTTTCACCTAAATTAATGCGGTCGGGCAAATTTCCAGCACTAGCATCCTTAAGCAAGTCGCCTACGGTATCAATGGTTCCACCGGCAATTTCTACACCAGCGGTGCCAGTAACCGTGAAAAGATTACTTATCTGGTTCAAAATTGACCCAGCAGTGTAAGCAATCAGAGATATTATTTGCTTAATGAATGGACCAAATAGGTCAACGATGGTTTGTAACAAGTCTCCGAAAATATTAAGAATATTTACTCCTAAAAGTGAAAATATAATTAAAACCATCAAGACTATGGACAACACATGATTATTGTATCGTCCATCTAATAGATTCAGTTTAGGGGCGGTGGTATTTATTGCTTCCATTTATATATTATACAAACTTTTTTATTTTTCGTTTGCTTTGTAGTTTATTTTTATTTTTGTATATTAAATGACTTTAATGAACATGATGGATTCAGTATTTTATTTAGGATTAGTAGTCACCTTTTTACTCATTTTACTTGTGGTTTATCATTTTAAGAACAGAGTTACCACTATGGAACAGCGATGCGATACGATGTTTGAAATTATGAACAATATTGTACAAGAACTAAATTTATTGCGACGTCAACAAAATATCACTCTGGGAGGTGGTGTTCCGGTGAATATTACCACTAGTACAAATGAAGAAGTTTATAACGACCATTCTAGACAAGAAGACGAAGAAGAAGACGAAGAAAGTGAATATGAAACCGATGATGAATCGAGTTATTCATCTGAAGAAGATTTAGAAGAAGAATTAGAACCCGAAAATCGGGTTGTAGAATTAGAGAATGAAATCAATCCCGAGGAATCTCCTTCACCCGATACAATGCAATCATTATTGTTAGATATCGACGATAACAATTCTATCAAAATTGATAAGGTGGAAACTACTTTAGAAAATGATGAAGTACATGAATATGATGAATCGAATATGGATGCATATAAATCGATGACAAATTCAGCGTTGAAAGCCCTGGTCATCGATAAAGGTTTAAGCACAAATCCAAGCAAGCTAAAAAAGACGGAATTGTTGGATTTATTAAAAGAATTAGAATAGAGTTATTTTGATACAAGAAAATATCATCTTTTATTATAATAATGTTTTCGTTTTTCAAAGCAAATAAGCAAGAATCCAAAAAAGAAGTCAAACAACTNTCGTATGATGGATACTCTACAAACAACCAATACAGCAATTTTCCTCCCATGATGAGCGATGGCCGTTCCGTCATGTCCTCGTGGCAACCTGAATCTCACATGAATAAAGAGAACAAGGAGCAAAACAATATCAAGTCCAATTGGGAATATCGTCAATATTTAACTAAGAATGCTGATAATATGATGACAAAAGAGTTTGCCGAGTCCGCTAACGACACTGGTTATAACTTGAAGAGTTCTCAACAGCCCAATATTCAATCTAACGAGGTCCAAGGATTTTCCAACTATCCTTATTCCTTTAAAAGTGTATTGGATGAGACCAAACCGACTGGTCATGTTGAGAGTGACTTGAAAACCACTTACTTATCCAGAGAACAACTTGATAGTCGTCAGATTTCGCCTGTGATAACACAAGATGAATTATTGCGCAGATAAATTTATCATTTTAACAAAAATATATACAAAAATATATATTTTTATTCATACAGTTACGAATGAAAACAATCAGCTTTGATGTTGGTATCAAAAACATGGCATATTGCATATTCGATTGCTCTAGTGGTATAGACATTCTGGATTGGGAAGTATTGAATTTAAACGAAGAGAATACTGTCGTAAAAGAAACTTGCAATGCAACGGTGAATAGTCGAAAACAATCAAATAAAATATGTGGAAAAAACGCAAAATATAGAAAAGAAAATAACTGTTATTGCGAAACCCACGCAAAATCAAGTAAATTTTTATTGCCTATAAAAGAAAATCAGTTTACACACATTAAAAAGCAAAAAGTCGACGATGTTCTCAAATGGGGAAATCGACATTTTTTATTTTTAGACAAAGATACAAAACGTAGCAAAACCATTATGTTAAATGAAGTACAAGCATATTTAGAACAAAATTGTTTGGATAAAATCACGTACAAGAAAACCAAAAACGCATCGCAAGTCGATCTAGTCGTAGTAGGAAAAGCAATGAAACACTTATTAGATAAAGTGAGTATTTTACCCGAGGTTACACATATAATTATTGAAAATCAAATATCTCCTATCGCAAATAGAATGAAGACCATTCAAGGTATGCTTGCTCAGTATTTCATTATGAGAAATGATAACTGCACCATTGAATTTATCTCATCTGCAAACAAATTGAAACAGTTCCCAGATATAAACANCCATAGTCCCAAAAAAAATAACCCCACTGGAGCAGTTATACAAAACCCCAATTATAAAGAACATAAAAANGANAGTATCTATTATTGTTCTCGTATTATTGAATTGAATTTTCAGAATTGGTCGAATGCCTTACAGAAAGATAAACAAGATGACTTAGCAGATGCTTTCTTGCAAGGTTTATGGTACTTCAAAAATCGAAATATAATAACTTATGCGGATGATTTAAAAATAAATAGTGTTTCATTAACATAAGACATGGAAGAAGTTATTGATATTGGATCGTCAAATCTCGAACCCATTAGTTTGGACCTAAAGCGACAGGAAAATACCCCTTCCGTAAATTTCGGTGGTGGAATTGAATTACTAATGAATGACAAAAAGAAGACTACCAATATTGCGAATTTAGATTTAGGAGAATTGGATGATCTGGAAAATGAATTAAATGAACTTTCTGGAAATAATGATGCCGAAACAAAGGGAGACAGTGGAAATATGTTTTCTGGTTATTTCGGTTCCAATAATACACCGAGTGTTGTGAAAGAAGATACATCAGGNTTACCTGGAGTACCATTGGACGATTTGAATGAAGCGAATTTAGGGGAAGCAACGTCTGGTATGATGGGTTCTACTAAGACCTGGGATGGGTTCATGAAAGCAAATGAAGTTCCAACAAACCAGGAGTTTAGACCATCTACCAACTTGAGTGAGCGTGAAAAGCGAAGGAAGAAGCGTCTCATGTTGAAGAAGTTAGACGAGTGGAAAGACAAAGGTATGTTGAAAGACTCAGGTAATTTCACCATGGAATCATCATTTGATGAAATTGAAGATGAATATGAAGGCGCAATGGAAGAGAAACGACGAAAAGATAGTATCAAACTTCAAGGATGGTGGTTTATGACCGCGATTAATTCTCTTGAATATGGAAATGCGATTTTCAATCCATTTGATTTGAACCTGGATGGTTGGGGTGAACAAGTTAGCGAGGACTTGGACAGTTACGAAGATATTTTTGCTGAGCTACACGATAAATATAAGGGGGGTAAAATGGCACCAGAGATTTCATTGATGTTACGTCTAGGTTTTAGTGCTGCTGTATTGAATTTTTCAAACAAAGCCCTTTCTACCGCTACACCAGCATTTAATGATGTGATCAAACAGAGTCCTGAGTTAATGAAGATGTTTACCAACGCAACTGTAAATAGTATGTCTCAAGAATCTCCTGGATTTTCTATGGCCAATAACTTCATGCAAGACAACAGTCGTCCTACTGGAGCTCCTCCTCCGGCACCAATGAAAACTCAAAATATTCCTCCTCCTCCTAGACCAGGAATGAGTGGAACTGCTCCGAACAATCGTCCAGATATCAATGCCAGTAGAGGTGCTATGTTTAAAGAAGACGGTGTAAGACTAGAACCCGCGAGTGAACTTAAACAAACACCCAGTCAACCTAAGCGCCAGGAGATGAAGGGACCACAAAACCCCGATATTGATAATATCTTGTCTGGATTGAAAACGCGCACGGTGAACATTCACAGTGAGCCGAAAAGAGACGATGATTCCCTTATGTCCATTTCTTCGTTGAAGGATATTCAAAATAACAATATGCCGAAGAGGAACAAACGTAAAAACGGTTCAGAGAAGAATATTATCTCACTTGACCTGTAAATACATTTATAAACAAATATAAAATAATAACCTTACTATTAGTTATTACTTTATGGATAGTGCTATGGGAAATAAATTGGTTGACACCCCCGCTGAGAAAAAGAAGCCCACTGTGGTAGTGTGTATCCCAGGAAATAACTTTTCTGGACGTTTTTTGAAATGCTGGACGGGCGCGGTCATGTCTTTGGCGGAGCATTACGATATTGCTCTTGCGAATGCATATAGTTCGCAGGTAAATTTTGCCCGTACACTTTGTTTGGGTGCAGATGTTATGCGAGGACCCGATCAGAAGCCTTTCGACGGAGAGTTGAAATACGATGTTATCTTCTTTTTGGATAGCGATATGGTATTTTCTGGTGATATGCTTCATGTACTTATTAAAAGATGTCTGGCAAATAAAAATAAAATAGTTTCTGGTACGTATGCGATGGACGGAGGACAGCAAATGGCATGTATCGAAAAGTGGGACGAAGAGTTTTATGTAAAGAACGGACATTTTCAGTTTATAGGTACNAAGGACGCCGAGGAACTCGTGAAAACTGATGCCCCCGAAAAATACGTGGTTAAGTGTGGTTACGCAGGAATGGGTTGTATGGCGATTCCATATGGAATTCTTGAGGATGACCGTGTGAAATACCCTTGGTTTTTTCGCGACATTACCAAATTTGAAAAGAAGGGTCCGGAGGGTCAATCTATTTGGGAGGGTACAAGTGAAGATGTCTCCTTCATTCGTAACTTGATTGATGCTGGTGTCATTGATGGTATTTACGTTGACCTCAAACTGCGGTTTGGTCATGAGAAGATGACTGTATATTAATCACACTCGTTATGTTTGGCGTTTTTGTACATAGACATCATTTTTTCTTTTTGTTTTGAATAATCTACAATAGGACAAGGATACGAAATATCTTTGTGCTGTACTTCCTTACANTTTTCATACCATAAATGAATATCTTTTGCTGGGACATCACGCANTTCGGGTATCCATTTCTTGATATATTCTGCGTTTTCGTCGAATTTCTTACTTTGAATCCAAGGATTCATGTCNCGGAAATAGGGTTTCATATCAACGCCAGTTCCACTGATTCCCTGCCAGTTTCCGTTATTTGATGCAATATCATAATCGGTCAGTTTCTGTGCAAAGTATTTTTCGCCAACTTGCCAATCAATCAGTAGGGTTTTAATTAGCACACTCGCCGCGGTCATTCGTCCCCGATTGTGCATATATCCGGTTGTGTTCATTTCTCTCATAGCAGCATCTACTAATGGAATACCAGTTTTTCCGTCTTTCCATTTTTGTATATGCTGTGGGTTCTTTGACCAATCAACGCATCTATACTTTTCTTGATAAGATTGACCGACTACTTCTGGATACGCGTATAAAACGTGTGCAAAAAATTCACGCCAAATCAATTCACTAATCAAACCGTGTTCTTTTCCGTATCTCTTTTTAAATGCAAAATACACTTCACGAATAGAAACACATCCAAATTTGATATACGCCGATAAATGGGATGTTTTCTTTTTTCCTTCGAAGAAATCACGTGTATTTATATACTCTTTTTGTTGTTCCACCGCATTTTGTAGAAACTTGACTCCATTTGTTCTCCCTCCATGGACCAATATATCTTTATTTATCTTAGTAAAACGATTAAACGCGTCCGATAACGAGATTGTATTCGATAGTTTCTTAGTTGTTTTTGAAATAGACTTGTTTACTTCTTTTTCTACAGGTGAAACTGGTAGGTCGATGACAGTCCGGTAAAAAGGGGTATATTTTTTATAAGCATCTCCAGTGGTTGTAATCACTGTTCCGGGTTCATACAAATAATAGTCTTCGTGTATATTGCATTCGACGTCTGTTTGGTTACATACGTTCTGGATTGCGTTATCTCGTTTCAACGCATATGGGCTATAATCTTTGTTAAAAAATATAGAATCGATATTCAGTTCTTCTATTAGATTGGAAATCACTTTGTCTTGTTTTCCATAAAAAGTATACAATTCGCCTCCTTTTGACCTGACTTGTTTTCGTAATTCATCTAAACTTTCTATCATGAATTGAACAGCATTATTTGATTTGAATTGGTTATTTACGACTTGTTCGGGTGTAAAAATAAAACATACATACACTTTCTTACATTGTTTCCATGCTTGATTTAATCCTATATTATCCACTACGCGCAAATCGCGACGAAATACAAATAACCCTCTTTCAAACATAACTATCTTTTATATTTATACTATGTGGATATTTTCTTATTTTATTCATTGATGAAATAATATAAATGAATATTCGTTATTATTTTTTATATGGAATTTATTCAGAAGATTTTGACAGGAATAAATACAGTATTGACTGTCGGTAATATTTTGGTACGCACATATGTTTCAAACATGTATGACCATCTAAGCACAAATGAAAAAGTATCGTCATGTTTGTTAAAAATGTTTGATGTCTACGTGACTACGCAAATGTATATATGCGATGGGTATCAATATGCATATACGAATTTCCCAATTGTTCGCGATATATCTGACCTGACCGTACATTATAGTAAACTTTTCAGAGGTTTCGTAGAGAGTTATAAAGTAGAGCCGTTTCAAAAACATTGGGTATCTACCCATATGTTAATCAAGAATAATCATTTATTCAAAGGAACCCGGTTTATTCATATTGAAAATTATCAGATGATGTCTACTGACTTGAATCCAGATTGCTCTTATAATGAAAAAATCGAAACTGGCTTTATGTATTTTTATAACATTTTGCAATCACTTATTGTTAGTTTGATGCATGTCGTAGATGCGATAGTGGTAATGAAAGATGGTGACCGATACATTGTGCGCTCCATCCTACATAAGCACGACAAATTTTATCACAAATCCTCAAAACATGTATTCTTAAGTGTCTCATACAAACATCCTGAGATGGAAACGTCGATAGCAATGGAATTTCCCGAAACTATGTATGAGATAGGTAATGTGGTGTTTACGCCTATGTTTGTGAAACGATATTTAGAATATCAGCCGTTATCATATGTATTTGATGACCGATACACATTAGATATTATCGATAATGATATGAATATGTTGACATTGAACAATCATCAATATGGATTATTGACTGAAGATGGATGGTCTATAATAGATATGCCCAACAAAAAAACAAAAGAAGAAGAAGTCAAAGAAGACGTCAAAGAAGAAGTCAAAGAAGACGTCAAAGAAGAAGTCAAAGAAGAAGAAATCAAAGAAGAAGAAATCAAAGAAGAAGAAATCAAAGAAGAAGAAATCAAAGAAGAAGAAAAAGAATAACAGAATAAATATAAAGATTATTGTTGCTATTATTCTAAGGGTACATATATAATATATGGATACTGTGCGTCATCCTACCCACCATAATCTGAATGGTAAATGGAATTTATATTATCATTTACCAAACAATACAAAATGGGATTTATCAAGCTACTCTACAGTAGCGAGTTCCATCGATACACTTGAAAATGTAGTACGCGTTAATGAAAAACTCACAGAAAACGTTGTAAAAAACTGCATGTTGTTTGTAATGCGAGATGGAATTTCTCCAATGTGGGAAGACCCAAAAAACAGGGAAGGTGGTAGTTTTTCATANAAAATATCGAATAAACTTGTACCCGATATTTGGAAACATTTATTTTATTTGCTTTGTGGAGAATCGTTATGTACAAATAAAGATTNTAATCAATATGTCAACGGTATTACTNTATCTCCTAAGAAAAACTTCTGTATTATCAAAATATGGCTTTCNGTGTGTGAATATCAAGACCCGGATATGATTGTGGACATTCCAAATTTACCAAAACACGGATGTCTATTCAAAGCTCATCAACCGGAGTTTTGATACAAAATTGAATGAGTAGATGATATTGTAATTATACGTATACAATATCATTATGATTACAAAGACTATATTTATTCCAGCCATCAACGGTGAACTCGAATTTTATATTGGTGAAAACGCACAAGATAATTTCGACATGATCGATATGTGCAGACCATTCGATTTATGGTTTCATGTTCATAAAGAATCTTCTTGTCATGTAATCGCGAGAATGTCCGTTGATAAAAAATATAATCGCAATCAGATATCAAAAATAGTTACACAAGGTGCGTTATGCTGCAAAGAGCATTCAAAATTTAAATCAAGTAAGAATGTGGAAATATGTTATACTCNACTCACGAATGTTGTAAAAACGCACGTAATCGGACAAGTCGTNACAAATGANCATAAACTAATTATTATTTAACATGTTTACGCAGGAGGCAATGGGACCAAGCATAATTTGATTTCTCCAAGTGAAGCTACATCATACTTAACAATAAGAGGCAAATCGTTTCCAAGATAAATTTCCAAATGACTACATAATGGTGTACATTTAATAAAATGACTTAGACTTTTTAATGAAAACTCACCTTGGAACACAACCGACGCATCATTCTTCTGAATAAAGTTCATATTTCCATCTGATTCCGACCGGAAAATTCGAGAACTGGCAAAACCGCCTTCGCATGAAAAAATAAGGTCATTGCCAACCGATTTAATTTCAATACGGTCCGAAATACCATTGAGATCTCGAATAATCTTTTGGAAATCAGAAGAAGGCATATTAATCGCTGTCGAATATTCTACATCAGGAACTTGCATTTCCTCTGTATCTGGTTCAATCAACCGCAACTTCTGACTATAACATTGTTTGATGTCTCCATTATCATATTGAAGTCCCAAATGAGAAACGATTCCATCATGGTAATCCGCTTTGTCAATATAAATAGATAGGGTATCGTCGTTCGACATAGTAGAAATCACTTTGAATAAGTGAAGCGTATTCGCACATACAATAATTTTATCGGGTATACAGTTGTATCTTTCAAACCTATTTGCATGTAAAGACACATTTACCAAAATAGTATGAGTTTTATCGAAATTAATAATTTTCATACCTTCCTTTGTAAATGTAATTGTCGCATCCGTCAATATGTCTTTAATAGCAGTAATCATATTNCGTATTGGCTGAATTTGAACAGTTTTTATAGTCAATACATTATTTTCCTCGTTCATTTGTAAAGATATATATGTAATTCACTGCGTTTGTTTTTATATTTTCTTTTGGAAAGTTATATTTTTCGCGTTTTGTTTTTGCATTTGTTTTGTTTTTTACATGTTTTTTTAGCCATTTTCAATGCCTTACTGTTATTTTTACATCCATCTTGGAGAAGATGATAATCCACAATACTAGAATTTCCACCAGTAATCGCACTTGCTAAACGGGCAATTGCCCAAGATTCTGCGCTCTGATTTGGTCTAGACCCACTTGAATAGTACGCGCCACGTCCTTTGTTTGCGATTTTTTCCAGAGTCTCCATAGAGCATTTAGTAGCGTTTGCCAAGTTTTTTGAAGGAACTACCGAATCTATCTTATACAACTCTTTAGCATTTTCAACATGTCTAGATGGTTTGGACCGAAACGATTTTACTTTCGGTCTTTGAAAATATCTACCTTTTTTATACATTTTTTTTGATTTATTCAGCTGCCTTAATTGATAACTTTTATCTTTTGCAGATAAATGTTTAGGAATATAACGCTTGGGATATTTAGTCATACGTATTAATAGCTCTACAATTATATACTACCAATATATAATTATGTCTACACCTATCGCTTTAAATAGTGAAAATTATTCTGCTCTAGATACATCAATTCAGGATATTCTTAAACAAGGAAAACGTGCGTTAATCACCATTTATACCGCGGCTGACGGTTCCACTCTGGCGGCTGATGAACACGGTACAATCGATAAGCGTGAGATTCTCAGTATTAGTTTTACCGCTTCTTACAAGGATGCTGATGGTAACGATACCAAACCNTTTGTAGTGGTGAAATTCAAGTACAATGGAGATCAGTTTGTTGATTACTTTACTTCAATTGATTACGTTGAGGATCACTGGTATAAGTTAGATAGTGAGGCCATTCCCAGTAAGACATTCTAAATCTGATTTAGCAGTTTAATACTAATGAGAACATTGTCTCGACCGTCCAAAAAAAATAATATTGCATCTTATGTGTAATATTATTTTTTGTTTATTTTAATCGTGATTTGCCTTATAATCATGCAGTTTTTTAACTAAGTATTTTGTAGCCAATCTATCAAGATATTCATTACGACTATATGCGTCATCGAATTCTTCCATTTGTGTAACTAACCAATCGAGTAAACTATCTTTTTCTTTTTCTGTGTAATTTTCAAGATTGTCGTTTATACTATTATGACGTGTATTCGTGTTATCTGTGAGTATGATACCAGCTAGCTTACGTAATTGAAAACATTCTGTAATAGTCATATGTTTCACATGTATATTACTCATAGCATCTGATAATACGGATATGTGCTTTAATTGCGTCTTTACATCCATTCTTGTTTGTTGTTTGTTTTTTGTTTGTTGTTTGTTGTTTGTTTTTTGTTTTCACTGCTATTCAAAGTTTATCTGAATTTTGTTCAATTTTTTACGCAACTATCGGATAACTTCCCTGCATAAGCATACCGCACTGTCCCGCTCCATTATTGTAGTCAGAACCACGTCCAAGGTAGATGTATCCATCTTTTCCCCAGGTAGTTCCCCAAGAATTCTTGACTCTGTANTAATCAGTCCCATCCATGGAACCATATCCAACCACTAGAACGCCGTGGTCAAGTTGAGTTCCACAATCACCAGTAAANACNCCAGAACTGTAAAGTTGAAAGTCTTTCTGGTCTGCTTGGATGGCAATGGCGACGGGCTGCTGATTTAGAGCATCCATCATATCATCATCGGAGTTTGCAGGCACATCATAATAACTGGTAATAATGGTTCCAGGAACTGCATCACAATCTGACATACAATTTCCAGGTGTCTTCGTCGTTCCGGAGATATAAGGGTAAGATGCTTCCTGACACAAACCACCATTCTTCTCGATCCAAGAAAACGCATTATCCATAAGACCGCCGTTGCATCCGTGGTCCTTTCCACCGTTATGGAAATTATCACAATCTACCAGCTGCTGCTCGGAAAGTGAAATCAACTCGCCATGCTCTACAAAGTTCGCTCCCTCTAGCGCACCCGTAGTAGAAAAACTCCAACAAGAACCACACTGACCCTGATTCTTCACATCGGTCACCGCTCCTTTGGTTACCCAATCAATCGAATCATCAAGCATAACTGTATCGATATCCTTGCATCCATGGATGCAGCTGAGAGTATCCTTGGTGCATTCATTATCGAGGTTTTTTGTACAATCAATCAAACACTTCGCACGTTCTACTTTGTTCTGAAAGGCATCTGGACGAAATCTCAAAGAACGCGAAGAACTTACGACCTCTCCAGAATAACCCAGATACTCACGAAACTCGTCACTGTTCATACCTGAAAACTGGTTATGGGCCAACGCATACGACAAATTACGGTCGTTCACATTCGTAATATGGTCGTCGTTCGACAACCAGTTTGTAAACGCATTCTTCATATGGTCATTGTTGGTAAAAATCATTTCAAACCGCTTCACCCAATCTTGAAATCTATCTCTTCTATCTTCAGCGGAAGCACTTGCCATCACAGCAAACAACGCAACGTATATAATTCTCATAATCATCACTTGTGGTAATATGTTATATTGAAGATAATTGTTTAAATACTTTCACAAATGTTATTTGGACTTACTTAGATTTTGTTTACTAAGACCTCTTTTATCACACTACGTACGATTTTATCTCGAAATTGTTTGTTCTCTTGTTCTCCCAGTCCTCCCAAAATAATATTGCATAATTTCATATATTCGACATTATGAGGAGAATCAAATATTTGGTATTCTGGATGTTCATCTCGCCATTGTTCAATATTTTTACAATTTTTATTCGCTACTTTATTTACCAACCCCTTTAATGCTTCCTTAGAATCATTTTCTCGTGACCATTCGTCGTTTTCTTTGATATATAATGTTTCACGTTTCAAATCTGTACAATGAAGAGGGCGCTTATAGGTATCTAATTCTCTAAGTTTGTTCACTAAAATACGAGAAATTCCATTTACATAACCCAAACGACCGGTTTCAGTCAAATCTTCCATATTTAATTCCATATTTTCTAAAAAATCCGACATATTAATCGCATCCTTACATTGCTCGTTCAAAAATACGTTCAAATTGAATTTTTGGTTATGATTTATCGTGTGATTATTCGTGGTGGTTGGTTTTTGTGCTAATTCCACGATTTGTTTGTTTTGCTCGAGAATGAGTTCTTTGAATTCTTGGTTTTGTTTTATCAACTCTATTATCGGGTTAGATGCGAGATTCGGTTGTTTTAATGGAGTGTTTGTTATGGTTGGTTGCACGTCAATTTCATCACTGCATAATTGTTTATGTTTCCATAATCCCACACGAGACTTATACTCTTTATCACAATATTCACATATGAAACTGCTTTTGGAACTTTTTGGAACTTTTTCTGTTAACGATGTTAACTGGTGATGTTTTGCAGTCAATAAATGTCGGTCAAATTGACTTTTTCTTACCGTTTTGTATGCGCATAGGGTACATTCATAATTTTTGGAACTTTTTGGAACTTTTTTTGTTAACATTTGTTAATATATTGTTAACAGAAAAAAGTTCCTAAATCAGTTTTTTACGAAATATACTTTTTTTTTATGCAGTCACTTATTTTTAAAAAAAAACTAATTTACAGCATTATGCTTTGAACGTGTTTTTGAAAAACTTCGGATTCGGAAACTATTTTGAAAAAATGAAAAGTGGACATTTTTAAAATGTCCAAAAATGAAAAAATCTTCAGAGAGTTGGAATTCGAAAAAACACATGTTTTAGATCTTGTTCACCATGACTTCTTTGATCACACTTTTAATTATTTTTTCTCGATATTGTTTGCATTCATAGTCACCAAATCCACCTAATACTGCTTGTGTTAATCTTACATATTCCATATTCTCAGGAGAATCGAATACTTGAGAAGTAGGATGTTCATCTACCCATAGTTTGAGATTTTGGCAGTTTTTATTTGCCACTTTGTTTACCAAATTAGTTAGTTTCTCCTTGGAATTTACTTGTTTTTCCCATTCATCATTTTCTTTGATATACAATGTTTCGCGTTTCATATCTGTACAATGAAGAGGACGCTGATAGATATCTAATTCTTGAAGTTTATTCACCAAAATACGTGCAATGCCATCTACATATCCCAAACGACCTGTTTCGGTTAAGTCTTCTATGTTTAGTTTCATGTTCTCGATAAATTCAGACATATTAATCGCATCTTTACATTGTTCATTCAAGAAAAAATTCAGATTGAACTTCTGATTGTTATTAATGGTGTTATTTTGAATACTTGGTCCATTCACTTTGACAGCATCTATCAATTGTTTCTGTAATTCTTGATTTTGCTTTAACAAATCCATTACTACAGTTATGTTTGGATTAATCGGTATTTCAGATTCCATGTCTTCCGATTGATAATCGGATTGATTACATTTCTGTTTGTGATACCATAATGAGTTGCGCGCATTAAACGATTTATTACATTTACAGCATAAATAGTCTTTCGGCGTAATCGGCGTAAAATCGTTCAAATTTGTTCTATTTTGATGTTTACGTGTCAATTTGTGTCGTGTCCAATCACTCGTTTTACTGCATTTAAAGTCACACTTATCACAATAATATTTATGGGCGTTTTTTGGCGCCATTTTTCGTTCTATAATGTTCTATATTTTTAGAACACATTTTTACGCCTAAACCGTTTTTCCGAAAAACAATAAAAAATGTATGCAGTCAAACTTTTTTTCCAAAAACCGAATTTACAGCATTATGATGTGAACGCGTTTTAAAAAAACTTCAGATTCAAACACTTTTTTGAAAAAGTGAAAATTGGACATTTTTAAAATGTCCAAAAATGAAAAAATCTACAGAGAGTTGGAATTCAAAAAACACATGTCTTTTGAATTTCTTAGAAATAGTATGCGGTTTATATTGTATTCGTCATTTTATTTTATGTATCACGATTGCGGTGTTTTCCGTGTAATTGAAAGAAGTCGTCTACATGTGAGAAGTCCTTGTTCTCGATTTCTTTGTATGTTTCATTCATGTTCTCTATCCGAGTGATGCATGTTTCTTTATCTAATAATACGGATTCTGGTAAAAATGCTAGTAATTTATTGTATGTGTTCTCGATTATTTGGTCTGTCGTATACGAGTCTGTTTCAAGTATTTCATTGTAATCAAAAAGGAGAACATTACGCATATTTCTATATTTTTCATCTATTTTTTTGTCGTCACGTTCTGTACAAACAAAAAATACATTATATTTTTCTTGATTATATCGCATAAATTCGTCAATATTTAGACAATGACTTTTATAAATATTACATTTATTGTGAAATACTTGGATATCGTGGTGTGTTTCCCATAAACAATGTATTTTTTCATGTGGACTTATAAATCCATATAATAAATTCACTAATAATGTTGTACCGGTTCTCATATGACCTGTTTGAATAACGACTATAGGTTTTTCATTCATAGTAATATACTAGTAGACAGATAAAATATGTGAACAGTTTCCGTAAAAGTGGTAACGAGAACATGTGCATATTTTATTTGATGATTTATTTACATTAATTGGGACAATTTTTCGAGGTCTCCCCCATATAATATCCATTATTGATCTCATTTCGAGTAAATGTTATAGATATTCTAATTCTATAACATTTGATTTTGGTTCTCGTAATTAGGCCTTTACATATTCAATTTTATATTTGCCGTCGTCCTTGATTAGTTTACCCACTAAAGTAGGTTCCACATTCGGGTTTTGTAGTGCTTGTTTGTAACTATCCATATCATACACTTCCATCGTATCCGTTCGTAGAGCAAATGTTTTACCTGCAAATGTAATTTCTTGCGCGGTCCATTGTATCTTAGACACCACTTCTTTCTCAATTTTATCCACTTCGAAAGATGGATAACTTGCGAATGAATTGGATTCTACTTTTCCGAATCCATAGCATACAACCGGCTTATCAGTCGTAGACAGGCTGGAATATACATTGCAGTCAACCGCAGTTTCTTTGACTGCTTGTAATATTTGATTATTTATCTTTTGTTTAGAACTTGCTATTTCATATAGGTTCTCGTCAGTAGTGAGAGGGGTTTCTTTATCCACACGACTTACATCACGAAGGCGGAGAACAATGTGTTTTTCGTCTCTCTTTTGTTCATCACTCATCACAGAAACATACAAGAATACCTTCACGGTTCTCAATTCAACCGGTAATTCTTGATGACTACAAATACGACGGGCTCTTCCGACGACTTGCTCTGGTCGGACCATGTGCCAGTAAGGTTCGACAATATGCACATAACGAGTGTTTTTCAAGTTGATACCCTCTGCTCCAGAGGAGGTAATCATGAAAACCTTGATGATTTCGCCATACATATTGTTTTCATGTTGCTTTCTTAATTGTTCTGCGATGTTGGTGGGAACCAAATTCCACGAACCGTTGTATATATTACGGACGATTTCCTTTTCTTCGGCACTTTCAGTTCCGGTATACAAGACAAACCGAGGTTTTCCAATATCTTCTTCATTTTCCTCGATTTCCCAATTGCCTTCGCGTCTGGTGAGTTTGAACTCAGCGAATCCGTTCGCTAATAGCATCAAACGTAAAATACCAATACCCTCAATCGTGCGGAAATTACTGTATACCAAATGAAGTCCCTTGTTTTGTTCGTCAATCAAATTCAATAATATCTTTTGAAATTTGGGACTGAGTTCACCAAGAGCAGGTCCAGATAAATACTTTGATTTGTTCGATTGCGAATCCACTTCAGCAATCATATCGAGAGCGTGTTGAATGCGTTTTCCATAATTGTTCATATCTTTCGTTTCCATGACTTCTTCCAACTTTTCGGCATCAGCGTAACTATCTGTTTCATGTGCCACTTTCGCAGGAACCATGTCGAGGAGGTTCTCATTAATTTCACCATCTCCCGGGGTAGGTCTTTCAATTTCATTAGGAAACACGAAATTACATGCTGCTCGTGAGAAAATGCGGTAACTACTCGAAATATTGAATAGCTCGTCCCCCTTTGCTTGTTTCTTCTTGCGTTTCTGCATTTGCTTTTCCTTGTCTGCCTCGATTTTACGTATTTTCTCGTAGATATCGAATTGATGGTCGGACATTTCGCATTTCTCTACATGGTAAATATCACCTTGGTCGGTTTCTTCATATCTGGGCAATAATTCTTCTTGGGCACTGCGGAAATAAGACGTGAGACCTAAGATTCTGCGCTGAAACAGAGAAACGTTTTTAGCAGTTTCGGTATCTCCATCTACAAATGTAGAAATGAATTCGTCAGATACATCGGGCAGTGATTTGTAGAAATCGGTCTTGATATTTTTGGAGAGAATTTCAATTTGGTTTTTTTGTAATATTGCTACTATTTTATTCATAAAATCTTCGTCCGAAAGATTTCCTGCCTCATCCAGACGCACACCATCGTAACGGTCAAATACATCTGAACTATCACCTCCTTTTTGAGGTTTCTTTCGGGTAGTATTCGGTTTAGTTGGACGATCTTTATGTGTCTTCTTGAGAACACCACGTTTCTTCGCATTAATGAATCCAAAAGGATTACGGGTAATTGTGAGAACATTGTTACTATAATTTACATAATCAAATGTTCTCATGTTGCCTTTATCGAGCATTTCCAAAATGGTATCAGTATTCACCTTTTTCTTTGTTTGGACTTGCACTGGTAAGCTCCAAGTTTTGATATATCCTCGTAAAATATTGAATAACACACCAATTTCATTAGGATAATTAATAATAGGTGTACCGGAAAGCAATACAATACGAGCATTAGTGGCCTTCATCAAATAATCATACAAAACATACGCAATCGAATCGGGTTTTTTGATTTTATTCACAATCCTACTCACGAAATTATGTGCTTCGTCGATAATGACGACACTATTATCAAACGGATTCTTAGACATATTATCAGTAAGTTTCATTAACGAATTCTGGGTAAGACCATTATAATTGATATCTTTGTATTTGGAACGAATCATTTCATTTAACTGATTATCGATGGATATTTGTTGTTCAGCGCTTAGTTGTGCAAAATTAGATTGTTCTTTGACATTCAGAAACCACGCGCCTCCTTGTTGGCGAATGAATTCAACCGNCAAAGACAANGCACGGGATAACATACCTGTCAGTTGNGAATTTCCTTCAATGGAAACGAATTCCCAATATTGGTCCTTGCGATATAAATCGTCACCGCATTTCTTCATTTCGCTGAAAAAATTCATCTTCAGTGAGGCGGGAGTCATAACGATAACTTGTTTATTTTGTTTCATTCCCTCAGCAATCGCAATAGATGTGCACGTTTTACCTGAACCCAAACCGTGATATAATAACAATCCGCGATAAGGAGTATATAAATTCAAGTAATCGCGTACGATTTTCTGATGGGTTAGTAAATCAAATTCGGTTTGGTCGGTCTTACGGTCACAGCTGACGTCGTCAGTTATATTCATTAATTCTTGACGCCTGGGTTCAAATAATCCACGTAACTTAGAAACAAACATCTTACGATTATTCAAATAATAAGGAGATGCCATAATAATATTTTTTTCTTTGTCTTTGGGAAGTCGGTCAGATATTTTCTGAGAACGTATAACGGCAGTAGTCAAATCAATTGCGTCTAGGTCAATGTCTTCGAGTGGTTGTTTGACCTTCGGTTTGCGACCACGTTTTTTAGGGGCAGGGATCACCACTGGCTCAGGTTCCTTGACCGCTATCTCTACTTTATCTTGTATAGGCTCATCCAGGTCTTCTATTTCGTCGACGGGTTGTTCCTCTGGAACAGTCTCGGATACTTCTTCCTTTTCTTGGATTGGTTCTGATTGTTCACTAATGTCCGGAAACAAAGGTGTATCTATTTCGTCTTGTTCTGTTTCTATCTCTTGAACATCCATCGAGAACGTAGGTGCTTCGTCAATCACGATTTTATTAGTCAATTTGATAGCACTTGGTTCGGTCATTTTTTCCATATAAGGGACCATCGGTATTTGGGTTCTGGGCATAGGTAGATTATTTGAATATACTGGGAGTTTACCAAGCTGTCGGAGTTTTTCTATAACTAATTCGCGGTCTACATTTGCAGAGGTACGTTTATCAACAATTGAAATGTTTTTAGGTTCTCGTTGTGGTTTCAATTGTACTTCCGGTTCCTCGATAAAGGTTCCTTCAATCATTTCATCTTTTTCAGTTTCTTTGATTGGTTTCATTTCAACTGGTTCGAGAACATCTTCATTATTATTTCTTTGGAGGTTAATTTGTATATCTCGACGTTTTGCTGGAATACCCTTTTTTTCTAACAATTCTAAATATGTATGAGGAATATTCATAACTGAGTATATAATATAATACTATAAATTATCTTCTATAACTGTTTCTGGGTAAATCAAAAAGCATTGGGTAAATCATAAAAGTCACTGTTTCCGTAAAAAATAAAGGAGAACAATTTTTGGTGGAGTGGAATGGAAACCCCATTATCTGACCCACGAGACGTTTCTATATTTGTATTTTGTGTGATATCGGATACAATGGGAAATGTACAACTAAGAGACCGTTGAATTTTTTGTATAGGTTTGGGAACGTGGCTTTCTTTATTCGCTACCTTGTGGAAATCTTGATAATAATTCAGTGTACCGATATCTTCTTTGTGCGTAATCTTCATTTGAATACGCGCATTGTCAGTATTTGTGTTCAACGCGCCCACGTGTATCAAATTCGCATTAAAAATAATCATATCTCCTTTATTACAAATAATATTTTGTAATGGTGTGGTAAAGTTTACACAATGTGACCATTTACTTTTATGGCTACCAGCATATACGCTAAGACATTTATCCATATCTTCTAAGAATAATATCATTGTGTAAGAAGGATATTTTTGTTTACTATTAAAAAAATCACCATTATTATCACGATGACATGTGTTTACGTGCGATTTTTCAATGACCCATATATAATCTTGTAATACGTAATGCTGACCCAAATTTGTTTTCATAAAATGGGTCAACCGCTGTTGGGATTGTATTGACGCTTGAAGGTCTTTGTATTGATGATGTCGCATACATGTATGCATATAAGACAATTCATTCTTTGTAAATAATTGAGAACCTACACAATAACCGTCAATTTGAAGTTGTATTTTTGGAATCAGTTCATACGTGTTTGCTTCTTGGTCAAAATCAAAGAAATGGAATACTATCAATAAAAAAACCAGAAAAAATAATACATAGACTATATTTTGATTCATTCGAACGTCTAATTATATACAATAACACTAAATAAATTATTTGCTTATGATATATGCTTTGTGAACTACAACCGTAAATACAAAATGATAAAAACTAAGTGTAATAAAAAGAAATATGTACATTATATATAATGAAATATTCAACTCGACATATATTGAATGTGTTGAATGACAATATATATATGAAAGAGGATATGAAAGAGGAATACAAATTTAGCGAGTTACCTATATTGAAACATATGGCGGAATTGTTGTATAATGGTGAATCAGAGTACAATAAATTATCAAACAAGTTTGTATTAATTCACGATTCTCAATTACGATTACCAAACTATTTGCCCGAAACAATACAAACTGTGGTTCGTGATATGAAAATTGTGAAATACGTAGCTCGTTTCAATATACAAGACCGTATATTCGATGTATACATGCATTTTGATGGAACGAAAAAATATATGAATCATGAGATAGANGAACACTTCAAAAAGATTTATATGTGGCTGTGTATAGCATCAAGATATGCAAGTCCAAAATGTTCAAAATACGTAAAAATCAACATGTATTTAACACAACATAAAAAAAGATTACCCAAACAATACAATATAATTGACCGTGAACATGCGAATACCGCATTTACTACTTCTTGTAAAACGGAAACCGACATCTGTATTTTCCGCGAAGAAGAATGGTTCAAAACATTCATTCACGAAACTTTTCACAATATGGGTATGGATTTTTCGGCAAATGGGTCACAAAACACAAACAAGTTAATGTATACATACATACCTATAGAAACGGATTTTCGTCTGTATGAATCGTATACGGAATGTTGGGCTGAACTGATAAATAGTTTATTTGTCGCATTTTATGATATGAAAAAACGTGGTTCATCAGACATGGAAAGCNTATTCAATACTGTATTAAATAACGAACGTCGATTTACATTGTTTCAATGTGCGAAAGTATTGAATCATTACAACATGAAGTTCGACGACTTATTTAAACAAACTAAATTAGCAAATGTTCGTCGAAACAATTACAAAGAAAATACATCAGTCGTGTCGTACTATCTTCTTAAGATGGTGTTAATGTACAATGCGAAAGAGTTTATACGTTGGACATCTAAAAATAATGACAAATCAATCAATTTCAACCAAAAATCGGACCCTAAAAAAGAAATGCGATTGGTGAATTTTATCAAAAAACGTATAAACAGTTTACCTATGTTGGGATTATTGGATAAATCAAATAAATATTTCAATGAAAACCATAACAAAAAAAATGTGATAACACAAAGTTTACGTATGACTGTTTATGAAGTGGTATAATTTAAATAATGGAATAATTAGATGGTAAACGCATTTAATTTTTTGATGGCGGACTCGCACGCAATTTGTTCTGCTTTTTTCTTTATTTTATGAATGCTTTCACCCAAGAACAAGAATATTTTGCCGTGTTGTGACATATGCATATGAATATCATTGTATGATTGAAACTTGTCAATTCGCAAAGCAGATGTCGGGTCGACCATATGAATAGGTATACCTAACCGCAAATAAACGCCCATATGATACCCATTGTCTGTATCGTGTTGTTCAATTTCCAAGTAATCTGGAGTGACTTTGAATTCTTTTTGTATTTTCACCTGTAATATATTTTTATAATTATCGTCGTTGCGAATCAAACTAATCCAATCGACGTGTTTTTCAAATACGCTTTCAACGAATACTTGAACCATTTGGAAACCTGGACCGCAGACAAATGTATTTTTAAACCACTCGTGTTCATCATTGATATCCATACGATTGAAATCTAAGAATAGTGCGCCAATGAATGCTTCAAACAAACACCCCAATTTTTTATGATTAACGCGTATTTGCTTCGATTCCGCATTTTTAGATAAGACAATCCATTTATGAAGTCCCATCTCGTATGCCATGCGTCCAATGGATTCGTTCTTGACTAGTGCGATTTTCTTTTCCGTCATAAAACCCTCATTTTCTTTAGGAAATCGACGGTACAAATAATATTTAGTGATACATTCTAATACGCCATCTCCAATAAATTCTAATCGTTCATTTGATTTAGAATACAGCGGCAAACAGTTATCGGGNTTTTCTGTAATAATCACNTTATTTTGTTTGTTTTCAAGACTTGGACGCTTGATATAAGACCGATGAACAAATGCTCGTTTATATAAATTATAATTATAAATATCAGAATTTACGCCATACTTCATAAGAAGTTGGTTAATTTCAGCATCAGTAATCAATATATTTAGGGGATTATATGGGTCAAACACGTAGGTTTCTTCACCTTCACTATTTTTCTGCACAATAATATCTTCGTCCGAATTCATGTTATTAAGGAAATAAAATGAAGTCTACGTTTGTGTATGTGGTACAAGAACGCATTATTTATCTATTATCAATTTTATAGAAACGATAAAATATCTTTAGTAATTATATATCATCATGGTTTTAATGAATGCTTCCAGTAAGGCGCGTAACGCCTCATCTATTGTCAATCAATCTTCCGGGGGTGGAAACAAGAAGGCCGGACTTCCCCAGCAGGTCGGTCGCACCGCCTGGATGTCTATCCACCTTAACAATACCAGCCAGAACATGAATGTTCTGAAGATGCCTCTCTCCTCTACCACCAGGTCGTCTCGTCCTATCGGCATGAGATACATGTAAGTTACTATTTTTTAAGTAAAATATTATATAATCAATAAACAATATAATTCTATCATATTGTTTATATTATAACCCGACAATGCGTATTATTATAGACGATAGAGAGCATGATTTATACGATAAGTGTGAAAATTTACGTATATCCAACAGTAAATTCGGATACAATATACTCGAAAAAGATACACTCCTACTCGGAGACATTTTAATAACTACCGATGACAACAAACCGGTATTGTTAATCGAACGAAAAACGATACCGGACTTATTGGCATCTATTAAAGACAAGCGTTACGAAGAACAATCACATAGATTAATACATAGTAGCGGTTATCCGCCACATTCGATTTTTTACGTAATTGAAGGGGGATTTTCACAATGTAGGACCGAATTGGAAAAACGTATTGCGTATTCTGCTATTGTATCTATGCAAATGTTCAAGGGTTTTAGTGTATATCGAACATTTTCAATAGTAGAAACCGCAGAATGGATTATGAGTTTGGGGGATAAAATCGAACGCAATTTTGGTAAGGGGATTATACCATATTACTTAACACAGCATTTTTTGAGGGGATTGAATCAAAAAAGACAAGAACAAGACGAGCTTCAAAATAATCAAGATGGCGAAAATACACAATCGCAAGTAAGCGAAAAAGATTATTGCACAGTGGTAAAAAAAACAAAAAAAGACAACATTACCGAAAATAACATTAGTGAGATTATGTTATGTCAAATTCCAGGAATCAGTTCGGTTACCGCAATCGCGATTATGAAACATTTTTCGAATATTTCAGATCTAATTTATAAGTTACATGAAAATCCGAACTGTCTACAACATATCCAAATAGAAACAAATGGAAAATCTAGAAAATTAAATAAAAACATCATAGAAAGTATTCATAAATTCCTTATTAAAAAGGAAGCAGAACAAGATAAATAATGAGGATAAATAATACAGACAAAAATATTGTATATTGTATAATCACACTATACATTATGATATCTTATTTAATGACCAATCATAATGCGAATAACTGCAGTCAAATAAAACTGTTTCTACCTAATACTACTTCTGACTTATCATTGAACCTATCTAGCACAGAAAGACACCTAAGTAGCGATAGTAGTACCGGGTTATCACTGTCTTTTCGGTCATCGATTGATAGCATATTTACGTTAGACCAAGAAGAATATTTAGAAGTGAACTGTCATAGTAACTGCGAAGAAAAAGTATCCGATAAAATACCTATATCAATCGCACACGCAAGGGTAAGGGAACAAACATACGAAGAAACTCAAACAAAAAGTCCTACTCCCACAAAATACTACAAAATATTAGAGGAAAACAGAAAAATAGTAGACGAGTTTACGCATAAATCATAATTAGGTCCTTTCTTTCAATTCAATACCACTATAATATTCGAGTGTTTCAATATCCTCCAATATTTTATCCACATCCGAACCAATAGATAGCGACCCATGACGCTCTAATGCGACAATATCATTGTTTTTTAAATTATTAAGACATTCATTCGCTAATCCATAACTACCGGCAGGGTGATATTTTACATTCATTCCAATTTTTCCAATATTTAATTCGGGAAAGGTATCTTTCACATTACGTAATTCGTTATGTTTGTGAACTCCCGTATACGCAATGATATTTGGAGGATGTGCGTGAACTACAAATGTATCCGAGCAAAAATTGGTCGGTAACGTTTGTAAATGAGAATGCATAAATATTTCCCTCGAAGGCGTATATATACAATTTATATCATAAACTAAATGATACCCGCCTGTGATGTGATTATCGGTAAAATGCTCTTTCTCTCTAAAATGAATTTTGATTATTTGGTCACAATTCATCTCGTTTTTTTTCACTTGACCAGCAGATATATAAAAATAATCAGCCCCTTTCGGTTTGAAACTCACATTACCATCACGAACACTAATCAATTTGTTCGTATACAATAGTTTCATAACATCTACTATTTGTTTCTTGTAAGACATATAGTAGATAAATACATAATTTTTATTTATAGAACGTCAATCGGATTCTCAAAATTACTTGGGATACTAGGGTAGAAGCTCGTCTTGGGTGTAGATAATACAGGACGCGTAACCTTATTTTCATCATATTTGCCCGACTCGACGATTGAATTCGTATGTTTCACACCACCCCAATTGGCATCCATCGCGTTATCACTTTTTTTATCAATCTGAGTAGAATCATGAACTTTATCCAAGTCAGTATATACACCAACAAACATGTTCGTCGGGTCAAAACCTGGGTAGTTGTTTTGATTGTACGGACCATTGTCTCGGTTCGCATCTAAATATTTCACAATCTCATGGTCTTTAGGTAAAATTTCAGATGTGGAGGGTAAACCGCCCTGCAACTGAAATGGACTAGGACGCATTCTATATACGTCGTTACCCTGAGTATCGTTTTCTTGTCTTAAGAACAAGACTGGACAGTCATTCCCTTTTTTGCGTTGTATTTCTAAATAGTTGATATATTCATCTAAACTAAAGAAAGGTAATGGATTATGTCCATCTTCCTTGGGTTGATTTGTAAAATATAACAATAATCTATCGTTTTTCTGAACTAATAGGTCAGGACATTCGCGAGATTCGAAACCCTCTTTTTTACATCCACAAGAAGGAAAGGTCATCACTACATAAATACCCGTTACAAATACAAGTAATAACAATGTAACTGCGAGTTTATTCATAATTGTTCTAATATATAGTATATACTGAAAAAAATAGTATATATAAATATATATACAAACACTATATGCCATCGAACAAAAAAACACAAAAGAAATCTGTAAAGAAACCTGTAAAGAAACCTACGAAGAAACAAGAAAAAACCGTAATTGTGTTATTTTTTGCTCACTGGTGCGGACATTGTCAATCTATGTACCCTGAATGGGAGAAACTACAAAAAGAATACGAAAATAACGACAAATTCATTTTAAGAGAAATTGAGCACGGAAATATTGAACAAGACAAACATATTTTAGAAAAAGAATATGGTATATCCCCGATTCAAGTACAAGGATTTCCCACTTTGGTGAAATTTAATCCACACAAAGCCGCGGAATATTACGAGGGCGGAGAACGAACCCAAAGCAATATGCGTACCTGGTTGAACACACCCATAAAAATAGTCGAGAAAAAGGAACCCGATAGTCTGTATGACGAATATTCGAGAATGTATGCGAATCGCGGCGGATACAAAATTCCAATTGTTGGCAAAATAAAAACGTATTCCAAAAAGAAAACTACATCTAAGAAATCCAAATCTAGAAATAAGATTAAATACAGACGTTCAATGTCAAGTGCTAAAAAATAAATATAACTGAAAAATTGATTATGTATATTTGACAATATACATAAGAAACAAAGATAAATACAACACAACAATACAACTATGAGCGAGAAACGAAACCTGGTGGTAAAGAAATACTTCCGATTATTTGACTTTAATGTATATGATGACGGTTCCTTTGCGTCTGATAAAACATTTACTATTCAGATGTTTGGTGTAGATGAAAAAGGGAAAAAATTGTGTGCATATGTAGATGATTATAAACCATTCTTTTATATCAAAGCGCACGACGATTGGACAAACAAAGATATGGAACTGTGGGTTAGGTCACTGGATGAGAAATATCAGAAATTAATTATAAAGAAAAAAATAGTAGAGCATCATAAATTATATGGATTTTCTGGTGGGAGAAAACACAAATTTGTTCGTTTAGAATTTGATAATACATCAGCAATCAGTCAAATCAAAAATTTATGGTTTACAAAAAACAAATACGACGAAAGGGTTCGTGAAAATCTGGTTTATAATGGAGTTGAGTTAGAACTGTATGAAAGTAATATTCCTCCTTTGCTACGTTACTTTCATGTAAACGAGATTGCGCCTTCTGGTTGGATATCTTATAAATCAAATAAAGTGATAAAAACGAAAGAAGGAGAAAAGAAGACCTCATGCGACCACGAGATTACTTGTTCCTATAAATCAATCGTCCCTGAACCCACAAAAGAAACGATCGTTCCGTTTAACATATGCAGTTTTGATATTGAGGCGAGTAGTAGTCATGGTGATTTCCCACTACCAAAAAAGACATACAAACGACTCGCATCCAACATTGTAGACATATTTATTAAACAGAGAAAATACAGCAACAGTGAGTTAATGTCTCCCATATTCAGGCGTTGTATTATGAAAGCATTTGGATATGACAATATTGGTGAAGATGTGGATGCGGTATATCCTAAGAAACCCATTGAAAAAGATGACCTAGAAAAGATAATACAATTGTATCTACAAGTACCTATGAACAAAATATGTAAAGATAACGACGACTTAGCAATCCAAGAAATTTTGAGTATTCAGGATATCTTTGAATATGCTCATAGTGAACAAAATCAAGAAAGTAGTGCCATGGATAGTGATGTACAAGGAAGTCAAGAAATGGACGAAGGGAATGCTCATGCTTGGAAAAAGAAATTCGCATACAAAAAGAATAAAGTAAAAGGAAACGTCAATATTGTAGAATACTTATTAGAAGATACTCACACTCGCGAGGAACAACTAAGCGCACTGGATTTATTGCTATTATCCAAACTACCTTCACTGGAAGGTGATAAAGTGACGTTCATCGGATCAACATTCATGAATTATGGCGAGAAAGAACCCAATAAAAACCATTGTATCGTATTGGGTGATTGCGATGAAGTAAAGGGGGTCGAAATTGTAAGTGTAGATACTGAGAAACAAGTTCTATTGGAATGGACAAAAGTAATTCAACGTGAGAATCCAGATATCATTATTGGGTATAACATATTTGGCTTTGATTATGAGTTCATGTTCCAGCGGTCAAAAGAAACAAATTGTGTATCTGAATTCTTGAAGTTGTCGCGCAATCAAGACCACATTTCCAAAAAGGATAACAAATGGTTTGACAGTGGTAGCGAGATACAAATTATGAATACAAAAGTAATGTTGGCTAGTGGTGAATACGATTTACGATATTTCAACATATTAGGACGATTGCAAATCGATATGTATACATATTTCCGCCGCGATTTCAATTTGTCGTCATATAAATTGGATGACGTGGCCGGACAGTTTATCAATGATAGCATCAAAAAAGTAGAATGTACTACAGACACAAACGGTAAAGAAATTACAAAATTGTATAGCAAGAACCTAATGGGTTTACACGTAGACGATTTCATTCATATCCAATTGAGTAGTTTTACATCGGATTATTTCAAAGATGGAAAAAAATTCAAAGTAGTTGATATTGAATATAATGTTGAAGTAGAAGAAAAAGGAAAAACAAACAAATATAATGTAATTGTGATTAATGACCACCAAGACATCGATAAATCAAAGAAACTCAATTGGGGTATGGCGAAAGACGATGTGACTCCTCAAGATATTTTCCGATTGGCGGATGAAGGTCCTAGAGGTAGAGCAATTGTTGCGAAATATTGTATTCAAGATTGTAATCTAGTACACCATTTGATGAACAAGATTGACGTCATTACTGGATATATGGAGATGTCGAATATCTGCAGTGTACCAATTAGTTTCCTGGTGTTTCGTGGCCAAGGTATAAAATTAACAAGTTATGTGGCGAAGAAATGCAGAGAAAAAGATACGTTGATGCCTGATTTGGAAAAACCGAAATTTGCAAGTGGGTATGAAGGAGCGATTGTGCTGCCGCCCAAATGTAAAATGTATATGGACAATCCGGTTGCGTGTGTTGATTATTCGTCCCTATATCCATCTTCAATGATTAGTCAAAATTATTCACATGATAGTAAGGTTTGGTCCAAAGAATTTGATTTAGATGGTAATCCCATTCCTGAAAAAACAACAGGTGAACAAGATGAGAATGGNAAGTTTGTATATGATGATTTACCTGAATATCAATATATCGACATTGAATTCGATACATACGAATATAGACGAGTNACTCCAACTTCTCGNGCGGAAAAGATAAAAGTAGGTAGTAAACAATGTAGATGGGCACAATTACCAGATAATCAAAAATCCATCATGCCTTCTATTTTGGAGGAATTGTTGAAGGCGCGTAAGGATACACGTAAAATGATTAAAACAGAGAAAGACCCGTTTATGCAAAATATATTGGACAAGCGACAATTGGGATACAAAGTCACGGCAAATTCATTATATGGTCAATGTGGAGCACGCACATCTACATTTTATGAACAAGACGTAGCGGCGTCTACAACCGCAACGGGTCGCATGATGATTATTTATGCTCGTCGAATGGTTGAAGAAGTATATGGTGATTTGGAATACGATACCGAAAATCACGGTAAAGTGCGAACCAAAGCCGAATATGTGTATGGTGATACAGATAGCGTGTTCTTTACATTTAATTTGGAGGATGCCAAGACTGGTGAGAAAATTGTTGGACAACGCGCATTAGAAATTACAATTGAAATTGCTCAAGATGCCGCCGACTTGTGTACAAAATATTTGAAACTTCCGATGAAATTGGAATATGAGAAGACATTGATGCCTTTCATCTTGTTATCAAAAAAGAGATATGTTGGTATATTGTATGAAGAGGACCCAAAGGTAGGTTATTTGAAATTTATGGGATTGTCGTTAAAACGTCGTGATTCGTGTGATTATCTGAAAGATGTCTATGGCGGCATTTTGAATATATTGATGAAAGACGGTGGTAGTAGTAACCTTCGCGAAGCAATAGCCTATTTGAATGAGTCATTGACGAATTTGATTGATGGTAAAGTATCGATGGACAAGTTGACGATTACGAAGGCGCTACGAAGTGATTATAAGAATCCACAACAAATCGGTCACAGGGTTCTAGCTGACCGTATTGGTGAACGTGACCCTGGAAACAAACCAAGACCTGGCGATAGAATGCGTTTTGTGTTTGTAGTCAACGACAAACCGAAAGCACTACAGGGCGACAAAATCGAAACGCCGGATTTTATTATTGATAACAAAGTTCAGATTGATTATACGCATTATATTACAAATCAGTTGATGAAACCGCTTCAACAGTTATTCGGATTGGCCGTAGAAGATATTTGGACGATGCAGAAGAAAATGTCTGCTATCAAGATGTATCGCAAAGACGTAGACAAATTGAAAGGTGAATGCGGAGATGATTTGGAACTGTTTATGAAAAAACGCGAGAAGATCAGTAGTGCGAAAATCAAAGTGTTATTGTTTGATAACATTTTACAAAAAATTTATAATAGTAAAAATAAGATACAAACACTCGAT
>JGI26256J51712_1000119_pt1 | contig 43905 bp, 34 predicted proteins | sample SaaInlV_150m_DNA_FD_51712 | JGI IMG/M metagenome (IMG submission 51712) | reverse complement strand
CCTAGATTCAAGTAGTAAGTGCAACAGTGTCTGATTCTCCAAAAAATACTTCATTGGGTGTTTTATACCCAAGTCTTTTTCTTGGACGATTGTTAAGTCTTTTCGTGGCGTGGATTATTTCCTTATCTGTTATGGTTCTAAAGTCTCTATCTTTAGGAAAATATTGCCTAATAAGTCCATTGGTATTTTCATTGGTTCCTCTTTCATATGATGAATATGGATGGGCAAAATAAAAGTCACATTTCAATCCTGCTGCGATCTTTTCATGATCCCCAAACTCTTTCCCATTATCCGATGTAATGGTAAGAACTTGATCAGATATAGAGCCCAACAAACGTTTAATTGCTTTTTGGGTATTCTCCTTCGTTCGTCTATCCACTTTGTAAATAAGGGAAAGTCCCGATTTCCTTTCTGTCATAGAGACTATAGCCTGTTTATGTGCTTTCCCAATAATCGTATCCGCTTCCCAGTCACCCAATCTATTTCGGGTATCAACTACAGCTGGACGTTCATCAATACTGACTCTATTTTTAAGGATTCCTCGTCGCTCATTGGATCCATAACGCTTCTTCCTCTTCTTTTTACACCGTAGATGGAGATACAAAGAACCACCCGTTTGTTTGTCTTTAAGAACGTATTTATAAATCCATTCATGACTTACAGCAATATCCATATTTTTCTTCATCCAAGCGCTTATTTGTTCCGGACTCCATTCCTTGCAAATCAATTGTTCAACATACGCCCAAGTGCTCCCGTCAAGACGAAAACGAACTTTACCTTTCTTTCTGCCTTCAGCAAAAGTATTCGCTTGCTTATACCTATAAGCTCGACCGCTACGATTTCGGATAAGCTCGCGGCTTATGGTCGATTTATGAACCCCTATTACTTTGGCAATTGCTGTTTGACTATACCCTATTTTAAGCATGGAATAAATTATGTATCTTTGTTNCAGCGTGAGCTGGCTGTAGTGTTTCATTGGTGCTCCTCATTTTTGTCGGTGGGAAAAGTACGAAGCCTACAGCAGTTCCGCTATTTTCACAACCAATCATTGAGTTGCACTTAAGAGTTGAATTCAAGAAATATTTTTATAATTATTATTTTTCAAAATTTGTTTCCATTTTATTTATAGAAATCTAAAGAATAAACACCCTCATGGAAGAACCGTTTAAAACTCTCATGCGGACAACTTGTGCGGGGAATTCCACAAATGCCTCAATCGTTGAATTCACCATGGGAACATTATCACCATGTTCACCAATAACGATCTGATTCGATGTGTCGAATTGTTTGGTTTGCAAGTTTAAAGGGAAATCGTCCACACCGTAATTTCTTGGTAATTCTAGTGCAGTTTCTTCGCCGTCGCGAATGATAATAAATCCTGTAATTCCCTTGGTTACATGCTCATTCGTTTTTTGATGCAAATGGGGATGATACCACATGGTACATGCTTTATCCATGACTATAAAATTAGGATTCCAGGTTTCTCCGGGAATAATCACAGAATGTGGACCTCCGTCATTTTCAGGTGAAACATGCATGCCATGCCAATGAATTGTTGTTTCTTCACCAATATTGTTGGTCACATTTATATTTACAAATTCACCTTGTTCAAAAATGAGAGTCGGAGCCAAGTTTCCGCCATTGGCGCCCATGGTTTCTGTTGCGTCACCATCGAACAATTGGGTGGTTCCATTTTGCAAGGACAGATTGAACTCATTCCCACTCAAGGTTTCTGGAATATAAAGTTCATTTTGGGCATTAAGCACTCCAAAACAAACCAACGTTAGATATACCAGGTTTTTCATTGCTATTACCTTTTCTTTTTTAATTTGAAATTTTATCATATAAATTATTATATAACATAAACGACAGTGCGACGAATGTCACTCCAATTTCCGCCCAAAATAAAACTGCATTTTCCATATAGAATGAAAAATATGGATTTTGAATCATTCACCAGCGATTTGCCATTTAGTACGCCTATTTGTTGTGTGATACGGTTAATTATTTAATAACTGCCAAACCATCTTGAGATAGTTTTTCTTTTTTCTTCCTCAAATCTACCCATCATCCAACATACAAAAAACCCTGCTTCAAAAAATACCGAGTCCCAAAATCACTCGAATACGGCGATGAAATCACCAGGCGAGCCAAAGATCAATGTTAAAAATGCTTCAAAAGGCGAACTGATGAGACTGCCTGGCATTGGCAACAAACTGTCTAATAAAATCATTGCATATCGTAGTATTTATGGCGGATTTACAACTATGGATGATCTGCAATCAGTTAAGGGCATTGGAGTGTGAGGACTGTGGCTAAATTAAAGCCTTATAATACAATAGTTTTACAAAGGAGTTTTTATGACAAATTATTATCAAATATTGGGTCTTAAAACAAACGCTACCCAGAATGAAATCAAAAAAGCATATCGCATTCTATCAACCAAATTTCACCCTGATAAAAACCCTAATGACAAAAATGCTTATTTAGAAAATATGTTTAAAATTGTATCTGAAGCTTATGAGGTGTTATCCGATACAGATAAAAGAGCAAAATTTGATGCACGTCAAGATTCACCTAATTTTGAAGATAATATCTCTAAATCAAAAAATAAAGCAGATGGCTTAGGATTGGGAGCAAAATTAGGATTACACCAACTTCCTGATGATTCAGCTAGGGAGTCTCTTTATAATTTTGCATCAACTGTCAAAGACGTAGAATGGGAGAAAGTATTCACCCAATCAATATTTGATATAAAAAATGAAGATTCAGTTGGGAAACCTGTTTCTTTTGTTGGAACTGTAAGTAGTATTTCTCAACCCTATCCACTAAAATTTGGTAGAAAAAAATATACTGTTTATAAAATCATTCTTCAAGACCATTCAAGAGCAGAAATAGACTGTTTAACTATTCCTTATGAATCGTTTAAAACCGAAATATCTGATCATTTCTCAAATCATCGATTTGTCGTGTTTCGTGGAACAATTCTATCTTTGGGACGTCCGTTTGATATTTATATGTTCTTTTTGCATGAAATAAATCCTATAGTAACTCCCGAAGATTTAATTAGAATACGACCTGATAAAAATGGTCGTGTTGCCAAAAAATTTAAAGAAATGAGCAAAAAAGGGGATCTATTAGGATGCATAAAAAAAACAATTGTCGATGAGATTGGCATTGTCGGATTGAATAAGGCAAAAGAGTTAGATGCTTGTCTAGATTTTATGATATTGCAAAGTTTTTCTCATGGTAAAAGCAAAAAAGCATCAATGAAATTACATTCTCTGGTGATCGGACCTCCAGGCGTTGGGAAAAAACTATTAACAATGACAGCTAAAATACTTAACCCTGTATCAGAAGAAATATCATCAACTGATGGAAAAATCACTGTAGCTGGCCTAGTAGGTTCAGCCGTTAAAGCAAAAGGTGGAGGTAGTAAATCTATTCCAGGTTATTTACCTAGAGCATCAAGTGGCGTGGTATGTATTCAGGATTTTCATGAAATAAAACAAAATCGTAAGGCGATTTTTTCACTTCTTTCAAAAATGATGGAAGACGGCGAGGTAATTGATAGTACTGCGGCACATTGGATCCATGAAGCAATTACGTCAATCCATTTAGATACCAATAAATACAGTCAAGTTGGGATGATGAGTGGGACAAACTCCATTAAGGATATCGATATACCAACAAATATTTTATCAAGATTCGATTTTATTATTGACATTCCTCGAAATATTGAAAGGCAATACGAAATAGCTGATAAGATCAATGAAGGTGAGAGAACTTTATCATCTTCTGGAAAAAGAGAAACCGAAAAGGAGCGGCAAAGAGATTTACGTCGGATAGTAGCATACGTGAGGACATATTTTAATGATGTGACAGTTTCTTCAGATGTTTCGGATTATATTTCTGAAAAAGTAAAATTATGTAGGCAAGAATATGAAAAAAAGTTCAAAGACACTGGCCTCATGGCTGATATAATAACTAGGCTTATTATATCCATCCAAAAATACATTAAGGCGATCGCATCAGCTAACCTTCGCACGCACGCGATAAATTCTGATGTTGACTATGCGTTCAAATTAATTAAACATAAACTTGATTACCTGTCTTCATTAGGTAGTAGCGATACATCTGACAGTGTGAAAAAATATAAAGAAGAGGATCGAATAAAATTAATTCACGAAAGGTTAGAAGGAAAAATAGTGGATGGGAAAATGGTGTTAAAACTTTACAAAGAATATCCCGAATATATTTATGACCTCAGCAACAGAACCTTAGTCCGCGACTTAAATAAAGCGGGTAATAAAATTAGTCAAGGTAAATGGGAAATTACAAAAAACTTAAATTAATGTGAGTGTCCATTTGTCCATTTGTCCATTTGTCCAAATAAATTAAGGATTGGTAATGCCTATGTTAGTTGAAAAAATAATCCATATTCGTGATTTCGGGTCGCATTATAACAGGCTGGAGTTTGAGTTTAGTGAACCAAAAAATATTGAGTATGCACCGGGGGTGTTTAAAAATATAGTTCCTGAAGATTCCATTTTAAAATATGATGTTGAATTAGATGTGAATGTATCCCTGTTTAATCAGGCTGGAAATACAAAGATAATTGAAACTATTGGAGAGCAGGGGCTTTTGTATCTAGAATTACAGTCGGGGCAATTTTTAAATGAAATTTTTGTTGAGCCGGATAATGTTTTTTCTGATATTATTTATGGTAAAAAGTCATTGATATACAGTTTTTATAATTCAAGTGGAAATGAAACCATTTCTCTATCCCTGTCTTCGGCAAAAGATACTCACAATGCTTATTCAAAAATAAAAGCGCATTCAACCGATTTGGAATGGCGCCAATATTTCATTAAACAAGCCATGATAAAACCGGGAATAAATAAAATTCAAATTTCCGATCCAGTAATTAGAGAATTAATGACAGTTGATCAAGTAGCAGACTATTTGCAGTTAAAGAAAAAAACTATTCAGAATTGGACAAGCAATGATAAAATACCATATTGTCATATTGGTGGAACGGTAAGATACAGGAAGTTAGAGATAGACAGAGTGCTGGACAGTAAAAAGCGATAATGTGACAGATTTGTGACACATTACACGGGAATATTAAGGAATTAACGGGAAACATATGGAAGATAAATCGTTATATATAGACGGATACAGTGGATTCACCCGGATACCGATTCAGAATCTCCCCGCCTCCACACTCATCTTGCAAATTAATTTAATTTATAAGTAGCTAAAAACTAACTTTCAAAATTAAAGTAGGCGTGATACCAAACATGATTACATCTGTTGCGGTGAGTTCAGGCGTATATGGATTATATTTTTTATGGCTAATATTTTTTCGATTATACAGGTTGTAAACAGACAAGCCAAAATGGATTTTTGCTGTGTAAATCACCCAAGACCTTGAAACACTTATATCCAAATGGTGAATGGGCTCAACTCTGGCATTATTTTGATTTGAAGGTATAACAATTTTGCGATTCACAACAAAGACATTTTCCGGGACCGTATATACACGACCGGTTGCCCATACCCAATTACCGGTTATTTCCCATTGGCCAAGATGGGTCATCAAGACTGATTTGAATTCTTGAGATTTATCATGATCTTCCAAAAAAGGTTTGCCCTCGTTTAGAGATGGGAATGTGTATTCTGTTTTATTTTTTTGATAAGATAGCCAACCTGTTACCCATCCATTTCGTTTTCGTAATAATAATTCAATTCCGCTTGCTGTCCCATTTCCCTGATAGATTAAGGGTGACTCAGATGCATCCTTCTTATTCATGGCGACAATAGGAATAGTTGATTCTCCAAATTTGACTAAATCAATCATATTTCGATGATAAAACTCATTGTTTAAACTATAATCGCCAAAATCCCAATTCAAGCCAAAATGAGTATTTACGGATGCAGTATTTGGAATATTATCTGTAGATAAAACCCACATTCCTTGGGTTCCGCGGGTGGTTTTATCTCCAACAAGTTGATGAATAAATTGAACCTGTTTTCCCATAGATGCTTCAAGTGTAATATTAGATAACATTTTATTAATCACGGAAATTCGGGGTGAAGTGTAAAATCCCATTCGTTCTGAATAATAAGACATTCGTAATCCGGTTTGTATTGTCCAATTTCGTGAGGGTGTCCATTGGTCCTGAAGATAAAAAGAATGTAAAAAACCTTTTTGTTCAATAAAAGATTCATTTGAATCCAACCCATCTGTTTTTCGATTATTGAATTGAACATGATAGAATGTTTCATCAATTCCAGATTCTATAATATGATTTTCAGATCCTTTATATCGATGGTGAAGTTTTAGGGATTTATCTTCCAAAGAATTTTTTTCGTGAATGGATCCCAATGACAATAATTCAGTATTCTTTTCCGCAGAACTTTTTGAATCATAGGCACTTTCATAGGTATAATTTGAAAAAGAGAATTGAGTATTTGATTCATGATTCCAATGAGACGAAAGATTAAAAGCAGACCCATTATTTTTTAATTCCGTTATACCTTCCGTATAGAATGAGTCAAAAAGCAAAAAATTAGAAAACCCATAAAATTCTCTATTTTCTTGAATAGAATCTCGACCTGTTGTATTTGTAAATGTAAATCGATGATTTGGGGTCGCCATGTAGGAAAAATGGTTTGTAAAGTCGAAATACGAGAATTGTGGCAAATAGATAGATTTTTGATTTTTTTCACTATTTGCACTTTCGCCAATAAGGTTGAAATTATCATCCCCTGTTACATAATCCTGAATTGAACGATAAAGTTCAGTTTGGAAAGATGAGGTTGTAGAACTTCTGATATTAAAAATCCAGTTTCCTCTAGACAAAATAGGGAGTTCTCCAGTTAGGCCTTGGCTCATGAGATTTCCGTAAACTGAACCATGGGGACTTAAGCTATTCCCATTCCGGCTCGTTAGTTCAATCACACTAGAAATTCTACCGCCATACCGAGAAGGCATTCCTCCTTTGTAAACCTGCACATCTTTTATTGAATTGGCATTCACTCCGCTCACAAATCCAAATAAATGGTCGGTTTGATATATGGGCATGCCATCTAATAAAATAAGGTTTTGATCAGGTGTCCCGCCACGAATATATAATCCGGATGATCCACCAATTCCTAATTGAATACCGGGGAGCATTTGAAGTGATCTAAAAATATCAACTTCCCCTAAATTGGGTAAAGTTGAAATGTGTCGAGGAGAAAATGAAATCTGGCCCGGCGAATTTGACCGATCCATAAATTCTCGGGTGGCACCGGTAATTGATACGGTCTCAGTTGATAATACTTTTGGGGCGATAAATATTTCCATAAAGTTTTTTTCATCTTTAGGAAATAAAAGCACTGTTTTTTTGATTTCATATCCAATATAAGAAATATTAAGTGTACAAGATTTTACAGAAATATTAGAGATGGAAAAGGAGCCGTCCTGTCTTGAAATATCACCAACCATTAATTCTGGAATAAAAACATTGGCAAATGGAATCGGTTCTCCCGTAGTCTTATCCATGGCACGGCCAGAAACTGAAAATCGAAAAGGTTCGGTTGGATTAAATATCGTGTATTGGTTTCCCGAAAGTTTCCAGATCAGATTTAGGCGAGAAAGGATAGAAATAATGGCATCTTTTTGTGAGCAAGACTCACACTCTGCAGTTAAAGGTATATCTCCAATATTATCAGGAAATGCGATAACCATTCTATAATCATCTATCAAGATTTTCAAACCAGTCCGGAGTGGAATATCATTAAACTGAAAAGAGATGCTGTCTTTTTGATTAACAGCAAAAGCNGGACTCAAATAAATGAGCCCGGCTAATAGAAAATTAAATAGGGGATTTAGCTCAGATGATCGTGCATATATCACCATCGAATTTAAACTCATGTTGAGCCAATAATGAAATAGTGCTCAGTACTGAATTTAAATTTTTTGCATCAATGACGCCGGTGATAGTTAAATCTGAAACGGATGGATCAGTAAATTCGAATTTAATGCCAAAAGTTCGCTCAACTTCACCACAGATTTCTGAGAGAGGTGTTTTGTCGCAAACAAATTTATTATTCATCCAGTCGGGATAATTCCCATAAAATACTTGTTGAAGATTGGTTTCATCAAATTTTGAATCAACATCAAGCATTTGGCCTTTATGTAGGATGACTGCTTTGGTCTCATTTGACACTTTCACAATGCCGGAATTGACACCCACTTCGAATCCATCATTTCTTGCACGAACATTAAATGATGTGCCCAGAACAGTAACTTGTCCGTGATCGGTATTAATGACAAAAGGAGTTTTTCCTTTTTTAACGTCAAAATATGCTTCACCGGAAAGGGTAAGGGTACGATGGTTTGTATTAAAATCTTTTTTATATTTAATTTTGCTTCCCGCATTCAAGTTAATGGTTGATCCATCGGGTAATTGAATGGTTTGGAAATCGGTTGTTTTTGTAATCAGAGTTTCGGTGGTTATTGAATCGTATGCATAAGGTAACGAAACAACCAACGCCAATCCTAATGCTACAGCATAGTTTAGTCGTGGTTTTATTCTGGACCAAAAGCTATCGGTGGGCTGCACAAAGCGTTGTTGATTTTGTCCATTATTTAAATTTGAATCCGTATCGGAAATATTCATTTGTTGGGACAGACGCATCCAAACAAGTTCTTTATCAGGCGGGGATGGTAAATCAACTTGAGCACTGTGTTCCCAAATTTGTTTTTGTATGTCGTCTAGTTTTTTCATGTTTTTATTCTATTCGGACTCTAAGAAAAGTCTCTTAATCTCCGTTGCACAAAAAAAACGTTGAATTCCATATAAACACTCACATATAATTCTTTAAATTTTTCTTCAAAACTATAAGGGCCCGATAGATCTGATTCTCTACAGTACGTACACTTAAGCTTAATAATTCAGCAATCTCAGGATTTGTTTTGCCTTCGATTCGACTCAGGATAAAAATATTTCGACATTTATCAGGTAATTTTCCATTCACAACTTTTTGGATTTCTTCCTGTAACATTTGGGCTTGGTTTACCGATTCCGGATCATCAAAATGGGATTTCCCAAATTCTGGTATTAATTCTTCGTGTCGGTGTCTCACTTCCATGTGGCGAAAATGGTCGTAACACAGATTTGTACTAATCCGAGCAATGAGTGAAAAAAACGATTTTTCGGGTTGAATAGTATCCCTTTTTTTCCAAACTCTTAAAAAAGTCTCTTGAGTAATATCCTCGGCAAGATCCGAATCTTGTACGCGATATACAACGAATCGAAAAAGGGTGTCATGAAAATCAGAAAAGAGTTGATGAAATGCAACTTTGTCTGATTNTTTGACCTGTTCGAGTAGAGTTTGTTCCTGTTCTGCCATAGAAAAATGACTTGAATTTAAAGGGAGTTCATCGAGATGAANAGGAATGGTTGAAACGAATAATGCAGGTCCCCGGAATGACAAGGATGATAAGAAATTAATAGGTTCTCTTNGGATAAGTCCCNGGGGCCTGCGAAATTTATAACATCATTGTAATTGAAGGGTTCCATCTTTTTAATTACTCATGTATTTTCCCATTCTGCCTTTCAGATAAATGACAGGAATTGAGAGAATGAATTCAATATTTGAAGCTCAAAGTAAACCCCAATCTAATTCGACAATAAAAGAACGCCTCAATCATTTGCGTTGTATTGAAAATTGGATTAAGGATCACGAATCCGATATCGTGGAAGCTCATTTTCAAGATTTGGGTAAACCAAAATCTGAAGTTGATTTGGCTGAAATTTGGTTTGTCATGTCCGAAATCAAAATGGCCAAAAAAAATTTACAACAATGGATGAGTCCAAAAAGAAAAGGAATCTCATCTCTGGCGCTTTTTCCTGCAAAGGCATGGGTGCATATGGAACCTAAAGGAGTTGTCCTCATTATTTCTCCTTGGAATTTTCCATTCAATTTAACAGTAGGTCCTATGGTATCAGCCCTAGCGGCAGGAAATCGTATCATGATTAAACCATCAGAAATGACGCCAAATGTAAGTGCATTGATTGAAAAAATGGTGGCGGATCTTTTTGAAACAAATATGGTTGCAGTATTTCAAGGGGANGCCACTGTGTCAACGGAATTACTTAAATTACCTTTNCATCATATATTTTTCACAGGTAGTTCTCATGTAGGTAAAATTGTCATGTCAGCTGCAGCCAAGCACCTTGCTTCCGTCACNTTGGAATTGGGTGGGAAATCTCCAACCATCATTGATAATACGGCACANATTGGGATGGCGGTTAAAAAAATAGCTTGGGGAAAATGTATCAATGCAGGCCAATCTTGTATNGCGCCTGATTATATTTTGGTTCACGAAAATGTAAAGGANGAATTTGTTTNTAAGTTATCTCAACGATTGAATGAGGTCTTTGGTGAATCGTTAGAAGATAAAAAATTAACCAAAGATTATGGCAGAATTGTGAATTCGAACCATTGGTTANGAATAAATAGCTTATTGGAAAATGCAATTAAAGAGGGTGCAAGCATTGCNCACGGTGGCGGCAAANATAAGGCGCAATATTTTTTTGAACCAACACTTTTAGATAATGTGACACTTGATATGGATATAATGACTGAAGAAATATTTGGACCATTATTACCAATTATTCCTTTTAAGGATTTAAATGAATGTCTGAAAATTATACAAGCGAAGCCGAAACCGCTTGCGCTTTATATGTTTTCAAACTCCCAAAAAAATATTNATAATATAATTCAAAACACTTCATCGGGTGGCATGGTTATCAATGAAGTTAAATCCCATTTTNTAAATCTTGATCTACCCTTTGGTGGTGTGAATACCAGTGGATTTGGTAGATCTCATGGGGTTGAAGGATTTCGATCATTCTCAAACGAAAGAACAATGTTGAAAAATGGAAGGTTAAGTCAAATAAATCTTATTTTNCCACCTTATACAAAATGGACTAAAAGAGTCATTCATTTTGTCACTAAATTTTTATAATTATCTAGAGNCCTAATAATGATTCTTTCAAATTTTAAAAATGATAATATGTTTATTACNGAACATTCATTTGAACTTCCCCTAGATTATGAAAATCCGGACCAACAATCTATATCTGTATTTGTAAGAGAAATTCGTTTAGATGAAAAGGTTAAAAAACCGTATCTTGTTTATTTGCAAGGCGGACCCGGTTTTGAATCGCCAAGACCTATTTCATTTTCGGGTTGGATAAAAAAAGCATTGAATCGTTATAATATTTTACTATTGGATCAACGAGGAACCGGTAATAGTACACCTGCTAATTTTCAAACAATCGGGGGATGGAATCCGGAAAAACAGGCGAACTATTTAAAATATTTTCGCGCCGATAATATTGTAAAGGACGCAGAGGCAATTCGAAAAAACTTAATTCAAGATGAACCTTGGTCAATTCTTGGGCAAAGTTTTGGCGGATTTTGTGCTGTGAATTATCTATCCTTTTATTCAAGCGGATTGAAAGAAGTGTTTATTACAGGTGGAATTCCTCCTCTTTCTGCTCATCCGGATGATATTTATAAAAGGACTTACTCTAGAGTAAAAAGAAAAAATGAAGCGTTTTTTAAGGCTTTCCCTCAAGCGCAGGAGCGCGCAGGTAAAATTGCAAATATCATTAGAGATACAAAACCCACCTTACTCTCGGGCGAAACATTAACAATTGAAAGATTTCAATTATTAGGACTTCAGTTAGGATTTAGCGATGGATATGCAAATTTGAATTACTTGTTTGAAAATGCCATTTCGGATAATGAATTATCTTATTCTTTCAAAAAGAGTCTCATGGGTTTTCAAGCTTACGATACCAATCCATTCTTCACAGTATTGCATGAGGCCTGTTATGCTCAACAATTTTCAACACAATGGTCTGCCGAAAAAATCAGAGGAGAATTTCCTGAATTTGATTCGAATTCCAGAGACCCATTTTTATTCACCGGTGAAATGCTATACCCATGGATGATGGATCAATTTTCAACATTGTCTCCACTGAAAGAAGCTGCTAATATTTTAGCTGAGAAAACTGATTGGCCAATGTTATATGATCAGAAACAATTAGAAAAAAATTCAATTCCTGTGGCAGCGGCTGTATATACAAATGATATGTACGTTGATCGCCACTATTCTTTGGAAACAGGTCAATCAATTAATGGGATAAAAATTTGGGAAACGGATGATTATGAGCACAATGGATTACGGAGTCATGGTGAAAAAATTCTTTTAAATCTTTTTGAACTGCTCGACTGACAAATCCAAAATACGGGTATAAATTACAGGATATGTTGAAACGTTCATTTAATCGATTGTTTCTCGTCGGAGAAATTCTTGCGTTATTAGGAATCATGACTGGGTGCACCATGATAAAGGGACCACTTTATCCTGATACCATTTATAATAATCGCCAACCCTTGATTTCTGTTACCTATGAATATGGTGAAATTGAAGTTCGATTACCGCTTAATTACATTGGTGCGATCCCGGATAATATTATGTTTGAAGTATATGCTCAGGGCGATACTATTAACCCAATCATTTCAATTTTACAAGAAGCCCCTCGAGTTTTTCTTGTCTATTTACCACAAGGGGTTTTGGATATTCATGAAAAAGCCAATTTGATTAGGATTATTCCACAGGATTCAAATTTTCAACCGGTTGACGTTCGTTTCCAAGGAATCCGATTTGGACAAATTCAACTTCCGCCTAAATCAATTGGAATGAAACAATTGATTGTTTCTGGGAAGGTATTTCTAAATAAAAATGGTAATACTTTAGCAGGCGTTGATGTTTCCTTTCAAAATTTTGATAATGTTATTAAAGAAATTCGGACCAATGAATCCGGGAATTTCCAATTGGCAATTCCTGGAGAATATAGATATGCGAAACATTTGCGGTTAGTTTCCGGAAATAATTTAATTTTTAAACCTTTTAAAAAGATGATGGATTTTTCAGAGTCATTCAGACAAATTGTTAATATTGGAGTTGGACCTAGTTCAACTATGGAAGAGCCGCTTTATGTAACCAATCGAGATAATGTTCATTTTAGAAAACATCCTGATATTGGTTCTGAAACTCTTTTCCTTTTAGAAAGGGGAGAAGCAATATCTGTGAAACGAGTAACGCCTGGCGAATATCAAGGATCGATAGAAGTATCCTTGGGTCATGACAAAAATGTTAATCTTGATGGTTGGATTTATCGTTCAGATGTTATTCTTTTAGATGTAAATAATATTTTTAAAAATGAGCCAACTAATGATTCGACATTATAAAAAGTTTTTAGCTATAATGTTTTTTTCCTTGGGTCTAAATGCTCAAGTGAAATTAACAGTGAACACAATTCCTAAAAAAGTGAATGTGAAATTAGATGGCGTTATATTGGGTGAATCACCCATCATAAATGAACGTATTTCTCCCGGTATCCATAAATTTGAAATAATTAAAAAAGGATTCGCGCCACTTAATTATGAATTGGTGGTAAACCCGGCTCAGGCTGTTCATTTAGATTTTTTCATGAATCCAATATATTCTGTTAAATTTAAAACAGAAGAAACTGGATTGGTTTTTGAAATAAATGATGAACATCAATGGAGTGAAGATTTTATTCGATTAAACCTTGAAGCAGGTGACCATTCTCTTCGGGTTTTTAAATTAGGTGAAATCATAGATGAACAAATTATTCATGTGGATGAACCGAAAAAATTCATTTATTATTTAAAGAAACCCATCTCAGAAGAATAAAGAATGCAGAAATTCAAAAAATATTTTCTGTTCATTTTTCTAGGGATCCTGTATGGAAACAATATGAATTTGAGGCCAACTTTTTTGGTTTTGAATCATTTTGACCGAAAACTTTCTACTGCTGATGCTGCCTTAAAAGAAAATTTTACAAATTCAATTTTTGAATTTGACTCTACCTTTTATTTATTGTTTGATAATATTGACGAATATGAAAATCCCGCATCAAGTTATATGAATACGATTAAAGATTTGGGTGAAAAGCATAAAGTGAATTTTGTTCTTTTTAACCAAATCAAACATGATGATGATAGATTTATGTTAGAAGGACAAATGTTTAATACTCGGTCAGGTGGACTGATATATCGACGGAAAATTGATTTGACAAATTATTTAAATGGCCAAATCAATGAGTTGAACTTATGGGTGGGGAATGTAACAGGGAATATTGAAAAAGAATGGCAAAAAAATCGGGAATCAATTCTTTTTAAAAATCCTGAAAATATTGTTCAAGAAAAGACACCCCTAGGCGCTGCGATGAGGAGTCTAATTTTTCCGGGATGGGGGCAAGCATACTCGGGGAAAAAAGTTTCGCCACGCGTATGGGCCGGTACAGAATCCGCATTAAGTTTAGCTGTTTTATTTAATTTTTTAAAATATGAAGAGGCTACAAAAAATTATTTGGCTAATTTGAAACTATATAATGAAACCGATGATGAGAAAGAAGTGGAACGATTTAGGAATCAAGCAGAAAGCGATTGGGACGAACATAAAATGTTTAGCGAATTAGCTATAGCCTTTGCTGGTGCCACAGGAACAGGATGGGTTGCAAATAGTATTCATGCATGGATTGTAGGTCCACGTTCTTTTAAAAATCTCTATCAAAAATGGGATCCACAACTTCCAGATACAACTGGATGATCCATGAAATTTCAGCGTGGACATGTTATCATTCTACTCATATGGCTGGTTATAGAATCCTGTACATTACAAAAAAAGGATTTTGATAATCCGGTAGATTTTATCGCAAATGAAGAAAAAGGGATTGGGGCACCCACCCTCGTGTTTTATCCGAAAACCCAATCTAAAACAATTGCTGATTCAATTTTAGTTGGGGCTTTCATCGTATTTAAAGAAGATTCAATGGAATCTTTTTCAGGGATACATTTGCAAATTGAATTTCCGAATAGTTTTCTAGAATTGGATACTATTACACCAGGGCTTTTTATTACAGACACCTTAAAGTCCACCCCTTTATTTACCTATACTTTCGACGGAACCAATACCGTTGATATTTTCGCTTATTTTCTTGATACACTCAAAACGGATTTATTAGGGACGGGACATATTGCCGATTTAGTCTTTAATCCAATAGGAACGGGAAGCGATAGCATTCGATATAACCTAAGTGTTTGCGAAATGATTGACCAGGATGATGCTATTATTGAATTAAAAGGCGATCGTGGAGCTGAGGTAATTATTCAGTGAAACGAATTATTCACATATTGATTATAATTTGTTCAATTCCGTTATTTGGTGAGCAACTTTTTTATGAAGATTTTGGCTCTGGGACTTGGCCTACAAATTGGGAACATGATGGCAATTGGGAAATTAGTAATGTTCAAAACAGTTCTCACGAAGGAAATAATACACCGCCAGCTGCTTGGTTTAGTTGGTCTCCCCAAGTAACTTTTTATGAAGATACCATGACATCCCCCATTATAGATATTCAAGGCAACAATGCTGTTTTAGTCAATTTTTATTTTGCTCTTGATTTCTATTCTCAAGGAGAATTGAACGGTTTAAGAATATCGTATAATGGCGGAGCAGGTTGGACGGATGTCTTAAGCTATAGAATCGGTCCAGGTCTTGAAATTCAGGATAACCCTTGGACAAGTAATGAATCTTTCATGGCTGAGATCACAAGTGGGAGTGATCTTCAAATAAGATGGACAGCTTATGGGGATAATTCTTGGGCTATAGATGGTTGGGCTGTTGATAATATTCAAGTGATTACATTACCAAAACTTACGGATGTTCGGATTGAGGCTATAAGTGATGATCCTACCACAGCAACCGTTGGAAACTATATTGATCTAATATTTACGGGAGATTCAGATTTTGAGGGCAATCCATTTGTTCAAGTTAATGGTAATAGTACAGATATATTTGATTTAGGAAATCGGACTTGGCAGGCACGGTACACAGTTTTAGAAAGTGACCCCGATGGCCCTTTAGAATTCACCATTGATTTTACAGATAATAATGGGACGGATGGAAGTACGGTTCGATCAACAACAGATGGGTCTTATGTAATAGTTGATAATTCTCCGCCACCAAGGTTTAATGTTGGAGCTGTAACAAGCCTTGGCGGAAATAGTGTTGCTGATATATGGAATAGCACCAATACTGATATTCAATTAGAAGTAAATGTCCCTCAAGATTCTGCTGTAACTAGTTTTAATTATTATCAGAGTAACAGCCTGTCTTTTAATGGGGTAAGTGACAAAATGACCATTCCCGGAAATGCTGCATATCAAATAACTAATACACTTACGGTTGAAACTTGGGTAAAACCAAATACTGTCCCTACAGATTATGATGGATTCTTGAATTATGCGTATGATGCAGCGGGAATCCAAGCTGGTTTCGGATTCTCTTTTTATTTAACAGGATGGCGCTTCTTTTTAAAAACAGAAACCAACTCAATTAATTATAGCGGAATGGCAGAAGCGCAAATGCCAATTGGACAATGGACTCACATGGCAGCAACCTATGATGGTACACATATAAAATTATACAAGAATGGGACTTTAGTTGATTCTACTGATGCTTCGGGTAATATTCAATGGTCAGGTGTTCCAGCAGAAATGACTTTAGGAAAATTTGATCGGAATGGTTCATCTTTTTATTTTGATGGACAAATTGATGATTTTCGAATTTGGAATGTGGTCCGTACGAAGGAGCAAATTAAAGCTTCTAAGGAAATATATGTTAATGTAGAAGAGCCAGGTTTAGTCGGCTATTGGCAAATGGATGAAGGTTTCGGATCATCCGCCGCCGATTCAACGGTCACTGCAAACCATGGAACGATAAATGGCGCAAGTTGGATAATTGCAGATTCACCCATTGACTTAAAAACGCCAATTTATGATACGGGAGTAATAATTGGATCTTCATTCAAATTAAGAGGGAGAGTTAGTTCTAATGAATTTGAAGGAATTGGTTCAAATGATACGATAACAGTCAGTGATTTTAATTTAGGAACAAAAATAATATCAGCAACTGAAAATGACTTTAGAGCAATCACAGGTTTTGTCCAAGGAGAAACTGCCCAACTCTCGGCATTCCTTTATGATGTAACGGGGAATTTTTCATTGGGAGATACGAGCATAACAAATACAGTTATAGATATGATCGCCAATTCTCCAACGCCGGTTTCCATTTATTCAAATAATACATTTTCACATTTAGCAAAAACAGGAGACGTCGTTACTGTAACTATGTCTTATAATGAAGATGTTGAAACACCAAGTATAACGTTTGATGGAAATAATGCGGATGATGTAACCGATCTTGGTAGTGAACAATTTTCATCAACTTATACCTTAGTTGGAACGGAAGCAGAAGGGAGTTTACCGTTTACGATTTCAACAACTGATTATTTGGGTAACCCTGGTGCCGTTACGGGATCTACTGATGGTACGACAGTTGTATTCGATAATACGACTCCTGTTGTTTCACCAATGACCCTTGTTTCCACGAATGCTGATCCACAATGGGCAATGATTGGTGATACTGTAAAATTGAATTTAAATGGTAATGAAATATTATATGAGACAGTTGTAACACTCGCAGGATCTTCTGTAATACTCTATGATACATCTGATGTTGCATATATTGGCTTAAGTGAATGCGCGGGTGGAGAAGTCATTACCAATAATTTAAAATTATGGTTAGATGCAAATGATGTTGATGGAGATGGCGCATCAGAAGGATTGAATGAATCAACTTTGATTGGAAATGAAGTCTCAATATGGACAGATAAATCTGGAAATGGTTCAGATGTTCTTGAAGTGGCTGGCCAAGGAATCCCGACTTTGGTTCAAAACCATTTTAATGGTCAATCCACTTTACAATTCAACAAGAGTGAAGAAGATGTATTGGTCCATGACTTGGGAATGGATAATTGGACGGCTACTGAATTCACCTTATTTATTGTATTCCAACAAATTGGAACACCACTAGGTTATGATTCATTTTTCTCAAATGGAGATAATAATAATAATGACTATTTTCAAATAACCCATTTAACTAATAACGGGAATTTCAAATTTTTGAGTGGTGGAGATGTTGATTTTGAACCGTGGGATAATGATTTAAAACTCTACGGTGTTATTGCGAATTCCGAGGGGACGTCTACGATTGTGGATGGAAAAGTTGCGAATACTGCTTCAAATTTAAACGGTAGGATTTTTGATAAATATAAAATTAATCGGAATCGTTTAAATTCGCAGTATAATGATTCTTATATATCAGAAGTATTATTGTATGATCGTGAACTCAATGAAACTGAACTCAATAAAACTTATAAATATCTTGGGAATAAATTTGGGCTAACATTTACAGATGATTCAACAATTGTTTATGCGCAAAAAGAAATGAATGGAACGGATCCGGAAGGTAAAATTTCAATTAATATTAATTATAATGATTGTGCAGGAAATGATGCTATTGCTTTAACTGAAACAACTGATGGGAGTTATGTGATTTTTGATATGTCACCCCCAACAGATTTTACAGTGGGATCCGTTTTATCTACAGGTGGAAACAGTGTTATAGATGCATGGAACTCTACCAATACTGGATTGGATGTAACGGTGCCCGTTGATGCTGACACCACCTTAAAAAATGGTTCAATTCAAGTTTGGGCTAAAGCTGGTACGAATGCTTTTGAATTACTAGGTGATGCTTCAACAATTACAGATTCTGAGGTTGGAACGGATAAAGTAATTTCATTTACCCCAGATCAAATAGAAGCAGTTACTGGATTTGCGGAAGAAGATACGCTCACAATAAAAGCAGTCATGAAAGATCGCCCCGGGAATCAAACAACTGGATCTCAAAGCGTGAACCGATTGGTGATAGATCAAGTTCTACCTTCCGTTTTAAGCTCTCATATAGAATCTAATAATGCAGATACTACTAAAGCAAAAGTCGGTGATTCGATAACGCTCACTTTTCAGACGGATGAAATAATCCAAACACCTACATCAACCCTATCCACACAAACGGCGACAGTCTCAGATTTGGGAAGTAATAATTGGTCCAGTATTTATATAATGCAAGAAACGGACACAGAAGGCGTAATCCCATTTACCCTTGATGGCCTCGTGGATGCCCGAGGCAATCCAGCTGACGGATTTACAACAACGTCTGATGGGAGTAATGTTGTTTATGATAGAACAAAGCCAATTCTTAATCCTGTTCAACTTTCTTCAAATAATGATTGGAATCAATATTGGGCTAAAGAAGGTGATTATGGTAGTATCTACTCAAATTCTAATGAAGACCTATTAACACTAGTCTGCAAATTTAATGGTAATACAACAACGGATAATTGGTATAATGCTGATGAATTTGAATTGGGATATACTTTTTCAAGCACAGATATAGAAGGTTTAGTATCGTACGAAATAATTTATTCGGATTCTGCTGGCAATTTTGGAGACACAGTTCTTACGTCCACAAATAACACATTTCTTATTTTTGATAAAACACCTCCCACAGATTTCACAGTGGGTGATGCAGCATCTACTGGAGGAAATATCGTTACGAGTTATTGGAATTCCACCAATACAGGAATAGATATAATTATTCCGATTGAAAGCGATTCAACTCTTGATAGTGGTCGTGTTCAGATTTGGGCAAAGGTGGGTACAAATGCATTTGAAATGTTGGGAGATTCTTCCTTTATCCTTTCGTCAGAGGTAGGGGCCACGAAAACAATGTCTATTCCTGGAGAGTCCGTTCGTGCAATAACTGGGTATACAGAAAATGATACAATATCACTTAAAGCATTTATTTTTGATATTCCAGGAAATGAGACTGTAGGGACTGAAAGCTTATCGAAATTACTTATAGATGAAACACCACCTTCATTAATAAGCGCATCCTATGAATCAAATTTTTCTGATTCTTCTCTGGCTACGGTGGGGCATGTAGTCACTTTGACTTTTGAAACAGATGTAGAAATTCAAACTCCATCAGCAACAATTTCGACGCAAAATGCTATCATTTCTGATCTCGGTAGCAATCAATGGTCAGCGTCATACGAAATGCAAGATGATGATACCGAAGGTGTTATCCCATTCCAAATTGGCACGCTTACAGATTCCAGAGGAAACCCTACGGAAGGAACCAGTTCCACTACCAATGGGACAATTGTTACTTTTGATAATACAAAACCAACACTCACCACTGTGTCCATTGCTTCGGATAATGCAGATACAACTTGGGCAAAAGTGGGCGATACACTCACCGTAAAATTTATTGGCGATGAACTTCTTTCAGAGCAGTCAGTGACCATTGCAACCCAATCAGCGACCATTACAGATTTTGGTTCAGAAAATTATACTGCAAAATACACCATGACAGAAACGGATCAGGAAGGGGTCGTCGCCTTTGAAATAACGGTAACGGATAGTGTGGATCTTGTGAGTGATCCTGTCTCAGAAACAACCGATGAAAGTTTAGTTATTTTTGACCGAACGCTTCCTACCCTTTCTCCGGTCCATATTGAATCTGATAATGCTAACAATACGTTAATTGCTATTGGTGGTGATAATGTTTATTTAACATTTACACCACCAATAGAACCATTACTACTAGATTCAATTGTTGTTACAATTGCGGGCCTTGCCACAACCTTGACTGAATCTGATGGGAGTTATACAGCAACTCTCACCTTGACTGGCAGTGAACCAGATGGCATTTTGGAATTTACAATTGATTTTAAAGACCGGGCCGGCAATCCCGGGATTCAAGTGACCGCCACCACAGATGAAAGTTATGTAAATCATGATATTTATCCACCGGAAATTGAGATTGCATCCATTACATCAAATAATTCAGATTCTACTTGGGCAAAGGTTGGAGACTCAGTCTTTGTTACATTCACAGCATCAGAAATATTGGTCGATATTTCTATAACTATTGCTGGTGTATCATCTAGTTATAATGAACTTTCTGGGGCTAAGTATCAAGGATATCATATTATGGATGATAGTAATGATGAAGGTGATATTCCCTTCTTAATAACCTATACAGATTTGGGTGGCGCCATAGGTCCGGATGCTGATACAACCACAAATAATACAAATGTCCAATTTGATAAAACGGTGCCAGAATTTTCTTTAGTCAGAATGGCCACAAATAATATCTATGGTGACTCCTTGGCTGGTATTGGCTCCATGGATACGTTATCATTTACTATTAGTGAAGTTCAGAATGACTTAAGTGTTGAATTGGCAGGATCTGCAAAAACAGCATCACAGAATGGGCTAAATTTTTCAACCACACACACTTTTATAGCATCAGATATAGAGGGCTGGGTTGATTTTTCTATTTCAATGACAGATTCCGCCGGGAACCCATCGGACACACTCATGATTAGCCAAGATGGCTCACAAGTTCGGTTTGATGGTACTTTGCCAATATTAGATGATGTGAATTTCTTCAGTAACAATAGTAATGATTCATCTTTGTGTATCCCCGGAGATTCATTATTTCTTCAATATACATCTAGAGAAACCTTAAGAACTACTACAATTACTTTAGCTGGCAATTCACCAGACGAATCTGGTTGGTTGGACGGGCTTAATTATTATGCGAGTTATATTTTAACCGGTACTGAGGATGAGGGCTTTATTCCATTCACAATAGGCTTTGAAGATTGGGTTGGAAACCCTGGTGATACGATTTCAAGTACTACAAATGGCAGTTCTGTTTTGTTCGATATGACACCACCGGATGATTTTACCTTAGGGGATGTGGTTTCAAAAAATGGGATTGAAGTAGCAGGGTATTGGAATGCTTCCAACCAAACATTAGAAATAGTTATACCAGTACCGAATGACGAAACTTTACCAGGTGGTGGTATCCAGTTTCAGGCTTCTTTTGGAGGAAGCTATTCCAATTTAGCAGATACAATCAACATTGATCAGAGTGACTTGGGAATGGGAAAAATAGTTTCAATATCGGCAACAGATTTTGAAAGTATAGCTGAGTTTACCGAAAATGGGAATGCCACCTTTCAGGCAGTATTATGGGATAAAGCAGGGAATTCAACGATAGGGACAGCCAGCACATCAACAATTCATATAGACCAAACTTTACCCATTCTTAGTATGGTGTCCCAACGCACCAATAACGCCATTGCGGATTCCCTTGCAAAAGTTGGGGATACAGATACCCTGATAGTTTCATCCACAGAAGGATTGGATACCCNTCAGGTTCAGATCTTTAGCCAGGATGCGGTTCATTCTGGTGCAAATAGAGATTGGACATTTACATATTCTTTCCAGGAAACTGATAATAATGATATGGTTTCATTCAATATTGTATTTGGCGATACTGCAGGGAATTTGGGAACTGATGTTTCTACCACAACGGATGGCAGTACAGTCCGATTTGATGGAACAAAACCCATGCTCTCACCTGTTTCTTTTTCATCAACCAATAGTATAGATGGTGGATTAGCAATTCTTGCAGACACGCTTTATCTTGATTTTAATTCACAGGAGGATCTTTTAACAAATGAAGTACTCATTGCCGGGTTTAATGCAGACACCACATTTGAAAATGAATCCAGGACACCTTTCCGTTCTTGGAGAATTATGGATGGGACTGAACCAGAAGGATATATTACATTTAGAATCGTCTATTCAGATTTGGTGGGAAATGTAGGGGATACCATCACAGAAACAAGTACTGAGACGTCTGTCCTTTTTGATATGACTCCACCGGCAGATTTTGAGTTGGATAGTGTATTGGTGAGTGGCGGAACTGTGGTATTTGGTTATTGGAACTATAATAATGATTCTCTTATTTTAAAAGTACCAGTTCCACCCACGGATGAAACCATGATTGGTGGTGTGTTTCAACCACAAGTTCAATTCGGAGACAATGCTTATTTAGATTTAGGCACGCCAATCTTAATCCCGGATGAATTAGATACAACGTTTCAAAACCTTTCTATTTCAAGATCTGTATTCACATCTGTAGACGGTTATGGTGAGGACGAAAATGCATTATTTATAGCCATTGCTCGAGATAAAGCTGGAAACGAAACCATAGGAACCACGGACAATACTCAAATTCATATTGATGAAACATCACCAGAAATAACGGGAGTAAATTTTTATTCTAATAATGAATTAGATACTAATTGGGCAAAGTTATCAGATGAAATTTTAATACAATTTTATGGAAGCGAGGGACTCTCATCCCCAACTATTAATACAAATTTAATGGAAATGACTCTTACATCAGAAAATGCAGGAACTGACTGGGTGGCCACAAGGCTTATGACGATTGAAGATGGAGAAGGTGAGATCTCATTTTCCATATCCTATTCTGATACAGCTGGAAACCCTGGAGTAATAATAGAAAATACAACGAATGGAAGTGGTGTTAAATATGATATAAATAATCCAACCATCTCCAATTTACTCGAAGGGAATGAGAATGAAGATATTGGGTATTACAATCAATCCGATTCGATAACCTTATACTGGGAGCATTCTGATTCATTAGCGGGAATACGAGATGCGTTTGTTGCTTTAGGAACAGATTCAAATTTAACCGATATTTTGGATTGGCGTTTATCTAACAATAGTCCATTTTCAGGAATGGGTGGATTGAGTTTAGTTAACGATGGTATTTATTTTGGCGGAGCATTTGTTAGAGATTCAGCGGGAAACCATTCAGATACGACCTGGGGAAATAGTATTTATATTGATACCGAAGTCCCGGATACAGGAAAGATCATTGATGGGTATTGGGTCATGGATTTGGATTATTCAATAGACTCAACAAAGCTTAGTTATATCTGGTCTGATTTCACCGATAATACGGAAATTGATTATTTTGAAATTGCTATTGGAACTGGGAATGATACCATCAATACCATGGATTGGATGCGTTCTGATAGTACGGATAGTATGACAGTGACAGGATTAAATTTAGTTCGGGACACCCTTTATTTTTCTTATATAAAAGCTATTGATTTAGCAACAAATCAATCTATTTCAGCTAAAACTGACGGAATTTATTTTGATGATAGTTTTCCATTTGTCAATAAGATTACACCGAATGTTATTTCCGATTCGGCAGGGTTTTTATCTGTTTTGAGTAATGATACAATTACAATCAAATTCAATCGTCCTATTTACACCTATGATTTACAAGCCCAATCCAATGTGGAATCTGATTTTACGGTTTCTCATGAATATGGAGATTCTCTTATAACTGTCATTTGGGAAAATACATTATCCAGTTATGATACCATTACAGTTGTTGTGGATAGCGCAATGGCATTCAATACATTAGTTATTTCTGATACTTTAAAGTTTTATTCCCAACTTTGGGGAGATCTAAATAATGATTATGACATTACGGTTGAGGATATTTTAATGTTTAATCAAAATTGGCCGGCAACTGATTTAGGACCTTATACCGATGATCCTCCTCATGTAAGACCCAATCCTGATGGAGAAGCAAATCTGACTGATCTTGCTGCTTTTGGAAAAATGTGGCATTGGAAATATTTCAATCTGGATTTTGATACAACACTATTTGCTTCTCGATCATCTGAAGGATTAGAGATTATTGCTCAAGGGTCAAAAGCTAAAATCTCTCTTCCAAAAAATGTCGCCATGGCAGAAATGTTGATCGGAGAATCCAATTTAGATGTGGGGAAAATGAACTTTATGAATCCGTCTGGGTCAGCATTTATATTTACAGCATTGGATACTTCCCAGGGAATGAAACAATTTTCTATGGCTGATTACAGAGGATTTGATTCAACACTTACCTTATGGCTTCCGGAAACTGAACAGACTATTTTTCAAGTTCAACTTCAATATAAATTTTTGGATAAAGATGGAGTTGAGTTAGCCAAAGGTCTACAATCCGTAGATATTGAGATTCTTCCAGAAAATTTTACAGTGTATGATAATTATCCAAATCCATTCAATCCGGTAACAACGATTCGATATGAACTTCCAGATATTCGAGATGTCAATATTGTTATTTATGATATTTTAGGACGAGAAATTCGTAAAATAGATTTGAATAAAGTTAGTGCTGGACGTCACCAATTCAAGTGGTCAGGCACAAATGATTTTGGTAAACGGGTGAGTTCGGGTGTTTACTTTTTACAACTAACGGCTGGCAGGAATACTAATATTCAAAAAATGCTTCTATTAAAGTGATGGCGAAATCAATGGGGTGATTAGAGATAATATGCCATTAATTATAAATTGAATAGCAATCACCATGAGGATTAATCCCATTAATCTTTGAATGATACGCATACCGGTTGTACCCAACGCTTTCATAATTAACCCACCATTCCGAAGAATTAAATAAACCACAGTTAAAACAAGGAATATCGATAATCCCAAGGTGCCATAGCTGTAAAATTGGGGAGTTTGGCTAGATAGAAGCATGGATGCAGTAATTGCTCCGGGACCAGCAATTAAAGGAATTCCAATAGGACTGATGGCAATATCATCACTTTCGAGAGATTCATCTTGTTCTGCCGGCGTGGTACGTGATCGCCCAATTTTTGATTCCAACATAAGAAGGCCGCTCCTGAAAAATAAAATTCCACCCATGATTTGAAACGCTTCAATTGTAATTCCAAAAAAATTGAAAATTAAAGAACCAAGCATTGAAAAAATGATTAAGGTTATGAAGGCTGTCAAGGACCCTTTCCAGGCGATATTGATTTTTTCTTGCTTTGAGAATCGTTCCGTCATGACCAACAAAAAAGGAGCCATTCCAATAGGATTGATTAAAGTAAAAAATGTAGTAAGGCATAGAATGAAGAATTGTATTTCTGAATGAATGAATTCGATCATTACATACGCTCAGGCGCAGAAATTCCGAGAATATTTAATCCATTTAATAAGATCATATTCACAGAAGTTATTAATGCTAATCTTGCTTTGGACAAATCTAGATCGTCCGTGATTACATGGCAATGACTATAAAATTTGTGGAATCGTGTTGCCAATTCTTGAAGATAATTAGCCACAATTTGTGGCTCGAGATTTTCATAAGCTAATTCCATAAATTCGGGAAATCTAACCATATGACGAAGGAGATTAATTTCTTCGGGATGTGACAATAGCGATGATTCAAATTTATCACTTAATTCTAAACCAGATTCTCGACCATGTTTAATTATATTGCAAATCCGTGCATGGGCGTATTGCAGATAAAAAACCGGATTTTTATCCGATTGATCTGTTGCCAAGTCTAAATCAAAATCCAAATGTGTATTCATACTTCTCATGACAAAAAAGTACCGAACCACATCTGTCCCCACTTCATTCACCAATTCATCCATGGTAACAAAGTTAGCTTTTCTTGTAGACATTTTTACTTTTTCACCCCCTCGTATTAGGGTGACAAATTGGTAAAGAAGAACTCGTATGTGATCTGTCTTTAACCCCAGTGATTTTAAAGCGAGCAAAACGTCCGGATAAGTATCGGCATGATCTGCACCGAAAATATCAATAATAAGGTCGAAACCTCTTTCAATTTTATTTCGGTGATACGCTGTATCTGGCACACGATAGGTGGGTTCACCAGAACTCTTAATGAAGACACGGTCCTTTTCCATTCCCAGTGCAGTTGTTTTAAACCACGTGGCATTCTTTTTTTCATAGATCAATTCTTTGCTCCGCAATTCGCCAAGGAACTTGTCTATTTCACCATTTTCATAGAATGTCTTTTCATTGGTGAATTGATTAAAATGGATTCCAAGATTTAGAAGACTTTTTTTAATATCTTCAAAAATAGAATCCTCCGCTTTTTCTTTAAAATTTGAATCGCCGGATGGGAGATTGCTCCCTTTATCTTTGATAATAGATTGAGCAATCTTTTTGATATAACTGCCCTCATAACCATCATCTGGAAATTTAAATTCCTTACCTAAAATCTCAAAATAACGTGCTTCAACTGATTGACCTAAGATTCTCATTTGCCGGCCTGCATCATTAAAATAATATTCCCGTGTTACCTCAAATCCTTGCCACTCAAGAATGCTTGAAACGGTATCACCTAAAACTGCATTTCTTCCATGGCCCACTGTAAGTGGTCCGGTGGGATTGGCACTCACAAATTCAACATTTGCAGTTTTTCTTTTTCCTACAGATCCTTTACCGTAAGAATTCCCTGCATCTAAAATTGTGGTAATATTGGATTGATAAAAAGAATCTGAAATTTTAAAGTTTATAAACCCAGGAGGTGTTACAGTTACTTTTGAGACATATTTGGGTAAATTTTGGTTCAATATATTTGCAATATTATTTGCAATTTCTAGAGGCGATTTTTTCAAATCCCGAGTAAGTAAAAGAGAAATATTTGTAGATAAATCCCCAAAATCTGGATTTTTGGGGGGAGCGAGGGAAAAATCTTTTTCCGGATAGGATAGAGATGTTATGGAAGTAGATACTGCCTTAGAAATCTGTTGTTTCAGGAGCTTCATCTGTGAATTCAGTTATAGGCGCGTCTGCCCATAATTTTTCAATATTATAATAACCCCGATCATCTTTTCCGAAAACATGGACGACAACATCAAAATAGTCCATGAGCACCCAATTCAAATTTTCGTAACCTTCAAGATGATTGGGTTTTTTGGGCGTGCCCTTTCTTATATTATCTGCAATCGCNTTGACTTGTGGTTCTGAATCACCTGAACAAATTACAAAATAATCTGTAATTGAAGACAAGCCACGAACATCCATGGCAACAAGTTGCACAGCTTTTTTTTCTTGGGCAAGATTTACAATCTGTTTTAAAAGAGGAAAATCAGTTACAAAATCCTGTGTTGATTCAGTCATTTATTGTTCAGATGTAAAGAAGCTTGCTAAATCAGTAAAATCACGAATGTCTTTTCCAATAATGACAGTAACGTCAACACCAAGAGACTCATCGGGAACAATTAAAATACGCTTTTCATCATTCATTGTAATTCCAAATGATTTTGAAACTGCTTTGAGACTTTCCACATTTTCGTTTCGACTAATGATGACAGTATTAGGATAATTGTGATGATCTGCATTATCGGATCGAACCACATCAACATGATTTGTTCGAAGAAAGTCTGCAGCCCGGGCTGCAATCCCTTTAATGCCACATCCATTTAAAACTTCAACTTTAATGTCTTGAATTGGATTTTGCTGATAAACATCTACGGCGAGTATTTTCGTTTCGATCTTTGGAAAGATGACCTCGATAGGGACACCGGTATGAGTAATGTTACGTGAGAATGAATAAATGAAGCCCAATAAGAGGACGCCAACGATGCCGATGGCAGCATTGAGAGTCATGCTTTGGGATTGTTTTGATTTGTTGTGTCGGGAGCCTTTTTTTCTTGCCACTTACTTTATGAACCTCGGGTTGAAGGGTGAATGTGTTTGGTATATTTGATAGTTTGGTATGTTCTGAAACCGTAGTTGCAGAAATGAATTTTTTGTGGGTTGGTAGGTAATGGCAGCATCATAGGCAACATCCAATTGATTCATAAGAGAACCTTGTTGCTGGAAAGGTAACTGAGTTTTGTAGAGTGTTACATTCGCATCCAGCTTCAAATTGTCCATTGCCATGTAAGTGATACGGTTGGTAAATCCCGCCATGGAAACAGATTGTCCGCCCATGGACATCATAGACATGGTGAAGCCGTGACTCATATTAAACCGAGCAGGATCAAAAAGGGAAAGGGACGGCAGGGCATCCAATTCGCCATTCAAGTTTGTAGGTAAAGTTTGATTGGGTACATCCATGCGGAACTGGGCCAGAATGATCCCGGAAAGAATAAATAGTGTTATAAGTGCTCTAAAAATATGTCTCATAGAATAATGAATTTAATACACTTCGGTTTGTTCCAAAATAGGGAGAATTGGTTTTTTTTGAAAAATTGAAATAACCTTATATTTTTTTTTGTTAACATTCATTTTCCTTACCAAATTTTTAATTGTTAAATCAATAAAACCCATAAGCATTTTTACGCTATTCACGATAGATGGATTGCGCCTTTTAACATTTCATATCTCAATTACTTTATTAAAATCATTTTATTTGTACCTGTTTTGTTGCCTGTTGTTAGTCTGTAAAAATACAAATCAGAACTGACATTTTTCGCATTCCAAGATACTGAATATGACCCGGGATTCATCTCCTCATTAACAATGGTTTCAATTAACTGGCCATTCATATTATAGATTGAAATATTCACATTCTCTGATTCAGATATTTGAAATGAAATATTTGTCATGGAGTTGAACGGATTTGGATAATTTGTTAAATAATAATTCTGGGGCAACATAACATTATCAATTAAGTCTAAATCGTTTGCCAGCATTAAAGCGACTGGAAGATGATCTGAAATAATTTCATTGTATGCATTGAAACCACCATCCATATAATTATCGATTTCTATTGTTTGAATTATTGAATTGTTATTTCCAAAACTATCGAAAAGTTCGTTCGTAATAAAGATATGATCAATATGAGATGGCCATGATGGATAGGACCAACCGGAGTTTGACCCGTTTGCAATTTCAATATCTGCAAAGAGATAATTTATTTCATCATCAAGAATTGTTTGAAAGACGTTATTTTCATATACATCAGTTAAAACATCGTTAAGGTCACCTAATACAATAACATTTTCATCCGGTAAATGTAAGTTGATATACTCTATTAGAAGATTACTGGCATCAAATCGTCTTGTTTCTTCATCCCATGGATCAGAAAGATCCATAATTGCATCACCACAACATTTGAAATGATTATTGATGATATAATAATCCTGACCCTGATATGTCAACTCCATCAGCATTGGTGAGCGAGGAAATGGACGCCAAAATGGCTGTTCCGTATATATCTCGTAAATCGAATTAATTTCAATATGATCTGATTGATAAACATAAGCCAAACCTCCAAACCAACTCGATAAAAAATAATATTCGTATCCATCCATATCGTTTACCATCTGCTTAAACATACTTGTATCACTAATTTCCTGAAATGCATACAAATCCATGTCTAAAGCTTGTATAATCGTTGATACAGAATCAACAGTGGCTTGTCCATTTTTAGGGAACCATTCTATGTTCCAGGTCATAATCTCAAAAGTGTTATTTGTCCCAAATGACAGATCGCTTAAATTTTGAGAGTTTGCGATTTTAAAAGCGATTACGATTACAAATAAATAATTTAATTTGATTTTATTTATCCCAAATATTAACTTGATCTGAAGAATTAAAATCACTGCGTTGTGGATTAACCACACAAAAACGGTGGCCTGTAGGTGCTTCCATAACAACCCATTTTTCTTTTTCTTCAAAAATGATTGCACCCAATTTTTTCAATCGGTCAACTTCAGCACTAATGTTGTTTGTTTCAATATCTAAATGTATTCTGCTTGAGTGATCCACCTTATGAAGCCAAATATGGGGTTGATCACTCGGTGTGTTGATGGGTAAAAAATTGTTACTGTCATATTCTTTACAGTCTTGGCCTAAAGCTTTTGACCAAAACTGTTTTGCTTGATTCAAGTCATCATCTTGTGTGTCAATGACAAATGCTGCTAATCTACTTTTGTGCATTATTCAATTCCATTAATTATAGGCTTTATCAATTACAGCTCCGCCCAGGCATACATCGCCATCATAAAACACAACAGATTGTCCCGGTGCGATTGCAAACCGTGGTTCTTCAAATTTGATGGAAATAGTTTTATGATTTATATCTGTTATTTTGCAGGGAGCATCTTTCGCTCGGTACCGAATTTTTGCATTCAAATTTTCTATTGTTGGAGCTTTTTCGGAGATCCAATGTAAGCCCGATGCTGTAAGGCATTTTTGATAAAGACCAGTATGGTCATGTCCTTGTCCAACAATTAATTCATTATTTGTCAAATCTTTATTCAATACATACCAAGGTCCTTCACCGTCACTTTTTCCGCCAATTCCTAAACCTTTTCGTTGACCCAGAGTATAAAACATGAGTCCGTCATGCTCACCCACTTTTGTACCATCAGATTTGACCATGATTCCCGGTTGGGCAGGAATGTATTGCTGTAGAAATTCTTTAAAATCACGTTCGCCGATAAAACAAATTCCAACACTATCTTTTTTATTAAAATTGTCAAATCCTAAATTATGGGCTTTATCTCGAACGTTTGATTTTTCCAATTCACCAATGGGGAAAAGTGCGTTAGATATCTGTTGTTGATTCAAACCATATAGGAAATAACTTTGGTCTTTTCCCGGATCAAGTCCTTTCAAGAGTTGAACTTTTCCATCCACTTCTTTATTTCGGACATAATGTCCCGTAGCAATTTTGTCTGCGCCTAAGTCAATAGCATAATGTAGAAATTCTTTGAATTTGATTTCTGTATTACATAGAATGTCAGGATTTGGAGTTCGTCCCGATTTATATTCATCCAAAAAGTTTTGGAAAACTCGATCCCAATATTCTTTGGCAAAATTCACGGATCGAAGTGGAATTTCAAGTATATCGCAAACTTGTAAAGCATCTTTATAATCTTTTTCGGCGGAGCAATATTCCGATTCTTCTTCCCAGTTTTTCATGAACAAACCTTCTACTTCATGACCTTGTTCAATAAGAATGGAAGCAGCAACAGCGCTATCTACACCACCGCTCATCCCGACTGTTATATGTCCCATCAGTTTGAAAGATTAGTTTGAAGTTCAGAAAGAAGGAAGTCAATCTCACGGGATGTATTGGTAGGACCAAAGCTGAATCGAAGTGTTGAAATATTAATGGTATCCTCTAAACCCATTGCTGACAAAACCGGGGACGGCTTAATATCGCCTGCACCGCAAGCGGATCCACTGGAAACTGCTATGCCGGCACGATCCAATTTAGCTAAAAGAATATCCGACCGAAATCCTGGGAATGAAATATTCAAAAGCCCGGGAAGTTTATTATTTTGATTTCCATTAAAAATTGCGTGTTGGAAAAAAGAACTTAGACCAGATTTAAATTGAGATTCTAAATCCCTAAGGTGAGAAATATGATTTTCGAATTGGGTAGTTGCAATTTCTGAAGCCAATCCCATCCCCGCAATAGAAGCAATATTTTCCGTTCCGGCACGGAGGCCACTTTCTTGACCACCACCCACCATAAAAGGAGACATCGTTTTTTTATTTTTGAAATAAAGGATTCCAATACCTTTCGGTCCATAAAATTTGTGGGCTGATAAACTTAAAAAATCCACATTAAGATTTTTTACATCCACNGGCATTTTACCCAAACATTGGACTGCATCCGTATGCACTTTGATATTTTTATCCCGAAGCATCTCAACNATATTTTTAATAGCTTGAATTGTTCCAACTTCATTATTTGCTAGCATGACGGAAACAAGACCGGTATTGTTGAGAAGTTTGGAATCCAACCTCGAAATGGACATTTCACCTTTGCTATTAACAGGAATTAAATCATGTTCAATTCCAAAAGAAGATAACTTAGACAGGACCTGCAAAACAGCAGGGTGTTCAATTGAACTTGCTAAAACATGTTTTTTTTCTTGATGAATCATTGACCAAAAAACTTGGTTATTCGCTTCTGTTCCTCCACTGGTAAATACGATTTGACTTGGCTTTGCATTAATGGCTTTTGCGATTTGTTTCCTAGAATTTTCTATAATGGATCTGGCTTTACGTCCCAAGGAATGAATTGATGATGGATTTCCATAAATAGTTGATTGAATTGAATTCATTAGGGCTAGAACATCAGGGTGTACGGGTGTTGTTGCGCTATGGTCGAAATACATCATTATAATTTGGAAATTTGTCGCAAAAATTACGACTTGAATATTAAGATTATGACCTAAAGGTCATTGCGAATGGAAGCAAATTTGATTGTATTTTGTAAATTGGTAAAGAAAGGAGGTCTTCGTTTTTCCAATTGATTCGTTGTGATACTAAGATCGTAGTTATATCGATTTACATCCCAATTGACATTCCCATTTNCTANGGTAAGAAAAGCAACAGACCCGCGTTGATCTCTATCAAAGGGAAGACCCGTTGCGCCTTGGCATAAGATTGTTAAATTTTCAATAACCTGGTGACGCGGAACATGAACATGTCCATGAATGAAAATGACTTTTTTAATTTCGGGATTGGCTTCTATTACATGGTCTCGCCAACGCATAGCTTCAACAATAGATGGCGGTTTATCGTCTCGCTTATACCACGCATGGGTAAATTCTACCAAAGTTGAACCTACAATTTCTCTATGTGCAATTTTCATAGATTTGCAAAAATCCCGACCCTCTTGTCCCAAAAGATCTGCTGTCCATTTTTCGTTTTTAACGATGGCTTGACAAATGGGATCGTATGGGTCCATTCCTTCTAAAGATGGCAATTCGTCTTCCCAAAGTTTTTCCAAAAGATATCGGTCATGATTCCCGCGAATAAAAATACAATTGGGGATGGTTTTCAATAACTCAAGTGTCTTTTCTGGCTCCGGCCCCAGGGCAAAGCAATCCCCAAGACAGATGATCTGATCTATGTCATCCCGCTCATCAATAAGTGATAGAGCATGAGTCAAGGATGCTAAATTGGAGTGAATATCCGTTATAATGGCGAAGGTTTTAGATACCATAGTCTCTAAATATACATTTTTGACATTTTGACGGTCAAGTTAATAAATAAGAGATTGTAGTAAATTTGATATTGGGGATTTTTGGGGTTTCGATGTAAACTTTTGCGTGCTGCAACGCATATAATATTGCTTTTAAAAACTAGATAATTATCAAAAATACAACTTAATTTAAATTATGAATAATCAAAACCCTTCTATTTATGGAATTGGAAATCCTCTCATCGATATTGTTATTTTTGTTACAGATGAAAATCTAAAATCACTCGAGATTGAAAAAGGTGTTATGCACTTAGTAGATGAAAATCGGCAAACAGAAATACTTTCTTATTTTAAAGATTATGAATTAAAATATTTCCCGGGTGGGTCAGCACCCAATACCATGTTAGCCTGCGCTGGATTGGGAATCCCCACCCTAATTGCAGGAAAAATTGGACAAGACGATTTTGGCGAAATCTATATTCGCCAAGCGGAAAAATATGGTGTCATTTCCGGACTTGTTCAAGGGGATGGGGCAACTGGCTCTAGTATTATATTAGTAACCCCGGACGGTGAACGTACCATGAATACTTATTTGGGAATGTGTAGGGAATTCTCTGAAAATGATGTTGATGAAGCAAAATTGGCTCAATCTAAATTCTTTTATTTTACTGGGTATATGTGGGATACTGAATCACAAAAAGCAGCCATTCAAAAAGCTATTTTAATTTCAAAAGATAATGATGTTCAGGTTGTTTTTGATGTGGCAGACCCTTTTGCTGTTGATCGGAATAAGGATCAATTTTTAAAAATGATTGAACAAGATGTGGATNTTGTATTTGCAAATCATGCTGAGATTGGAATTCTATTTGATTCAACGAATGTGGAAGTATCTACAGATGAATTGATGAAAATAGTNAATCGTGCCGGAATTAAGCTGGGGAAAAAAGGATCTTTGGTATTAGAGAATGGCACTAAAAAAACGTTGCCCCCCAGACCAATTTCTGCAATGGATTCTACAGGAGCAGGCGATATGTATGCAGCCGGATTTTTAACCGCATTGTCACATGGCTTTGTTTCATCTCGAGCGGGTGAAATTGGCGGATTCCTCGCCGAAGAAATTATTCAACAATCCGGTGCACAATTTGAATTAAAGAAAATGCAGGAATTAAAATCTGAATTGATAAAATAAATGGTGCATGATTTGCAAAAACGGATATCTCAGAATAAAATGAATTTATCAATTTCAATTATACTGATTTAATGAATTTTCTGATGGCGATTTTTATTGTCTTGTTTTAAAACACTCATTTGAAATATTTTTCGCTATCTGAGTTAATCCAAAGACAATTCCTTTTTAGACATCACATTTAGCAATTAAATTTGGAGACTTTAATCTTATATTTAATGAGGAAAATATGCTAACTAAAAAATCAATATTTCTGGCAATACTTTTCACGCTTTCCATGATAATGGTAGCTTGTTCAAGCCAGGAATACACAACGGCTAAGCTAGCGCTTCAACAATCGGACTGGGCAAAAGCTTCGGAATGGTTGCCTAAAGCCATGGCTGTGGAACCAAATAATCCTGAAATCCCGATTGTGCTCGGTGTTGAGATTTACGCCAAGGATAGCCAATGGGCTAACATGGTTAATATGTTTGAAACTGCCATGGGAATCAATCCTGAAAAAGTGGTTGAAGTTCGTGGGTCTTTTATTTCTGTCAAGGATGCTGTATCGAATTATACAGAATTTTATTGGGCGCAGGAATTCAATATTGGTGTTGAACAATTTAAAAAAATTCAGGAAGACCCAGATAATAAACCGGACTACCTTGAAACGGCTATTTTCCATTTCATTAATGCTGCCACAATTAATCCAACCGATGCNAACACCCACGCAACTTTAGCAAGATGTTATTTTGATCAAGGAAATAAAGNNGCAGCNAAAAAAGCTGCCTTAACCGCTGTAGAAAAAAATCCTGAAAGTTTTGATGCCAATTTTGGTGCAGGCCAAATACTTATTCGTGCTGGTGCTTCTTCAAAAGATGTACTCCCATATTATGAGAAAGCAGCGTTAATTGAGCCATCTAATAGCAAATTGCTTCGGGAGTTAGCTGGAACGTATTATGATTTGGGACTAAAAGAAAAATCCATTGAAGTTTTTGAAAATGCAATCACCAATGAAGAAGACAAAATTGTAAAAGCTGATCTCTATTTTAACTTAGGCGTTATTCACAATCAAATGAAAAATTTTGAAGGTGCTGAGACTGCATTTGACGAAGCATTTTACCTGAATGAAGATGACTTTGAAGCAGCTCTTGGAATGGCAAGGTCTTACGAAGGGTTGGGAGACAATTTTTTAAATGGATATGAAGGGTTTGAAAAGGATATTGATAAAGCAGCCAAATGGTTTCGGAAGGCAGAAAAGAAATTGAAGGCTGTTATGATTCTTGATATTGATAATAAAGAATCCTATCAAAAGAATTTAGAATTAATTAGGTATAAGCGAGATGTAGCTGAAGGGAATTAATTTCTAATTGATTATAAAAAAAGCCTCTTAATCGGAGGCTTTTTTGTTTTTAAAGTCTTATCCTAGTTTTTTACGCTTATTTAAATATTCTGTTAATCCAAGATCGAGATTTTGATCGGTAAAAATGGGAACATAATCTATCAAATTTCTCCTGCATTCTTTTCTATAATAATCCTGAAGACCTGAAACCAAATCGGTATAACTGGAGCGAATATGCCACGGTTCTGTTGTGATTTCTTCCCCCGTTTCCATGTCTAAAAATTTTGTTCGCGTATTAAAATCGAATTCCAACTCTTTTCGATCTAATATATGAAATACGATTACTTCTTGTTTTTGATGTCGAAAATGTTTCAAACCATTCATGATTTGGTTTGGATCATCAAATAAATCAGAGACCAAAATAACCAATCCGCGTTTTTTAATTCTGTCTGCCATTTCGTGGAGAACTGGTTCAATCTTTGTATCATTTCCTGCTTTCTCATCATCCAATAGGGTTAAGATTGCATTCAAATGACTTGGTTTTGATTTGGGTGGAATGAATGAATCAATTTTATCTGAGAATTTCACAATTCCTGCAGCATCCTGTTGATTAATCATTAAATAAGATAAAGATGCCACAAGAGAATTAGCGTAATTCAATTTTGACACTTTACCACTGGTATAAAGCATTGATCGACTTGTATCCAAAATTAGATGAGCTCGTAGATTTGTTTCCTCTTCGTAACGCTTTACATAAAGTCTGTCCGTTTTTCCATACAATTTCCAATCAATATGCCGAATTTCATCTCCGGGCCCATAAGAACGATGTTCGGCGAATTCTACAGAAAATCCATGATACGGACTTCGATGCTGACCAATAATATATCCTTCCACCACAAGCCGAGCTCTAAGCGCCATGGAATTGAGCATGGCAACCGTTTCCGGTTGAAGATATTTTCGTTTGTCGGCCTTGGGCGTCATTTTACTCTAGAATAGTTTCCAGAAGTTGATTTAAAATATCGTCCACTTTTAGTCCTTCCGCTTCTGCGTTAAAATTTGGTAATACACGATGACGGAGGATGGGGAGTCCCAAAGATCGAATATCATTTGTATTGGGTGTTGGTCGTCCTTCCAAAATAGCTTTTGCCTTTGCACCCAAAACTAAATATTGAGAAGCGCGGGGTCCTGCTCCCCAATCAACAGAATGTTGAATAAAATCAGGCGCATTTTCCGAATCTGGACGTGTTGCCCGAACTAGTTTTACAGCAAATTCCACAACATTATCTGCCACTGGAACGCGACGAACTAATTCCTGATAAGACGCAATCTCTGCTTTTGTCATAATAGCATTAAGTATTTGAGTTTTTGAAGTTGTAGTTTCTCTAACGATGGCTATTTCATCAGAGACAGATGGGTAGTCAATTTTTAAATTGAACATAAACCTGTCTAATTGGGCTTCAGGGAGAGGATAGGTTCCTTCTTGTTCAATGGGATTTTGAGTAGCTAAAACAAAGAAGGGTTCATCTAAATCGTAAGTTGTTCCACCTGCAGTTACTTTGTGTTCTTGCATGGCTTCTAAAAGTGCGGCCTGAGTTTTGGGTGGTGTACGGTTTATTTCATCCGCCAAAACAATATTGGCAAAAATAGGACCTTGATAAAACCTGAAAGATCGTTGACCTGAATTTGGATCCACATCAATAAGTTCAGTCCCAGTGATATCGCTTGGCATAAGATCTGGTGTAAATTGGATCCGTTTGAAGGAAAGGTCCAATACATCAGATAAGGTTTTGATGAGCAATGTTTTTGCTAAACCCGGAACGCCGACTAAAAGAGAATGACCTCTTGCCAAAAGTGCAATGAGCATATGATCAAGTATGTCTTTTTGCCCAATTATAACTTTCCCCACTTCTTGAGAAAAAGAGTCTTTGGCTTCGGTCAGTTGTTCAAGGATAGCTAAGTCTTGTTGTGATTTTGTCATAAAATTTGATAGTTTTAATTTTAAAAAATGGTGCGAAACTTACCGATTCAAGATTGCTCTAAAAAGAACGAATCAAGGATTAATGAAAGATGAAGTATGATATATAAAATGATGAAGAAAGTTCCTTTATAATAAAAGTAAATTTCTCATTTGAGAATCATAAATTGAGTCGGAAATTCAAGTTCATGACCGAACCATATAAACATAAACATAAACATAAACCATTGATTGGCCAAACGAATCTAGAATTGGAATCTTTTGCAGAATCTATTGGAGAAAAGTCTTTTCGTGGTCGCCAGCTATTTGATTGGATTTATCGTCAGCAAGTGGACAAGTTTAACGAAATGACCGATCTTTCAAAATCTTTACGAGAAAAGTTAGATAGTGATACCATTCACCCTTTAAAAATAGTAAATCGAGATTTATCGTCATCTAAACAAACACGGAAATTTCTTTTTGAATTGAGGGACGGGAAATTAGTGGAGGCGGTTTTAATGGTGGAAGGAGCCCGAATTACGGTTTGTCTTTCAACGCAAGTAGGATGTGCGGTTGATTGTGATTTCTGTGCTACAGCCAAAATGGGTTTCGTCAAAAATTTATCTTCGGGTGAAATTGTAGATCAATTTCTACATCTCCAGAAAATGAGTGAAGAAAAAATCACGAATGTTGTTTTTATGGGAATGGGTGAACCTTTCCTGAATTATAAAAATACAATTGCAGCAGCGGATTTACTCCATCATCCGAAAGGAGTCAATATGGCTGCTTGGCGGATTACCATTTCAACGGCTGGAATTGTACCTAAAATCAAACAATTCTCAATGGAAGAACAACCTTATAAATTGGCTGTGAGCTTGAATGGAACAAGTCAAGATCAGCGGTTAAGAACCATGCCAATTACTAAGACCCATTCATTTTCAGATTTAATGAGAGCTTCAAAAGATTATGCATATCATTCTCGAAATAGAATCACATTTGAATATGTTCTCATGGACGAAATCAATGATAATCCAAAAGATTCAGAGAAATTGGTGAAATTATTATCAAATGTGGAATGTAAGCTAAATGTGATTCCGTATAACGAAATTGGTGGAGAGTATAGCCGACCGTCTGATGAAAAAATTGAAGCTTTTTTACAACCCTTAAAAAGGGCAAATTTCCCTGTAACAGTAAGATGGAGTAAAGGACAAGATATTGATGCTGGCTGTGGTCAATTAGCAACGAATTCGATCAAAAATTAAATTAATAGCCACCAGGTGATCGAAGGTTCACCAAGAGAAAAACATTTTTATTTTTTGACTGACTAAATTTGGTCCTACACAAAAAAGATGATGATTCGAGATTTATGTTAATTATTTAAAACGTAATTATGTAATAAATTCTAATTACATTTTACATATTTACGTTTTATCTTCTATAAAAATATCGAATTTGGAATCAATAAAAAACTTGATTTTGAAGCTAGAGACTTAATGAGGCAATTATGAACATTCGAGCAGAAATTAAAGAACTTGAACAATCCATTATAGAATGGCGTCGGGATTTTCATCGTTTCCCTGAATTGTCATTTGATGAGCATCGAACCTCTACAATAATTGGTGAAGCCTTAAGAGAAATGGGGCTTGCCCCAAAAATGAATGTGGGGAAAACGGGCGTAACAGCAGATTTGAAATTTGGTGAAGGCCCCACTATTGCCCTCCGTGCCGATATGGATGCACTCCCCATGCAAGAGACCAGCGGATTGGAATTCTCTTCTCAGCATGATGGCGTGATGCATGCCTGTGGACACGATGGTCATATGGCCATGTTATTAGGTACTGCCAAAGTTCTAACTCAGAATGGAGATAGATTCAATGGAACAGTTCGATTCATTTTTCAGCCGGCAGAAGAAGGTGCCGGCGGTGCACGATATATGATTGAAGATGGATGCTTAGAAGACGTGGATGAAATTTATGGCATCCATGTTTGGAATTATCAGCCCGTTGGAGAGGTTGGAATAAAAGATGGTCCCGTCTTGGCCGCCGCCGATATGTTCGATATAAAAATTAAAGGAATTGGCGGACATGGTGCTGCACCACAAGGAACGATTGATGCTGTGGTTGTTGCTTCTCATTTAATTCAGGCGCTTCAAACTATTGTGAGTCGAAATACAAATCCATTGGACAGTACTGTTGTGACTATTGGAAAAATAAATGGTGGACATAATTTTAATATTATTGCGGATGAAGTTACTTTGTCTGGAACGGCNAGAGCTTATACCGAAGAAAACAGACAACTCATTAAAACTCGGATGATGGAAATTATTGAGGGTGTGGCAAAAACTTTCGGTGCTGAAATTATATTTGATTATGAAGATGGATACCCTCCAACCATTAATCATACAGAACCAACGAAAAATGTTTTAAAAGCGGCAAAAAGGGTTGTGGGGGAAAAAGCGGGTTTGCCTTACTTATCCATGGGTGGAGAAGATTTTTCTTATTATTTACAAAAAATTCCCGGATGCTTTTTCTTTGTGGGATCGGCTCCCAATGATCAAAAACTATTTGAAACGCCTCATCATTGTTCTCATTTTACGCTCGATGAAAAAGCCTTATTGGTTGGACCTTCAATTTATTTGAATTTAATTGATGATTTGCTTGGCATTAATTAAACCGTTAAAACGGTTCCTTTACTTTATTACAGATTAACCCACGACTTAAGTCATGGGATATAAAATCTTATATTAACATAACCGTTTTAACGGTTTAATGATTTCTGTTTATAGATCAATACCCAATTGCCGATGTCTCTCCACGGCTATCGCCTCCGCCATAAAATCCATCTTCTGAGATCAAAATTCCGTTCGCTTCACCAATATATCCCCATTTGTAAGGAACCAATGTGTGGCCTTTCGATTCAAGATTTTGTATCACATCCTTGGATAATCCACGAGGTTCCGTCATAATTACATCAGGAACCCATTGTGAGTGGAATCGAGGNGATGACACTGCCTCTTTGATATCCATTCCATAATCAACCACGTTCAAAATTGCTTGCATGGTGGTAGTAATTATTGTCGATCCACCGGGAGAACCAATTACCATAAATGGTTTTCCGCCTTTTAAAACTATGGTTGGTGTCATAGATGATAGAGGACGTTTTCCTGCCTGAATTGAATTTGCTTCATTCCCCACTAGACCAAATGCGTTGGGCACTCCAGGTTTGGATGAAAAGTCATCCATTTCGTTATTTAGAAAAAAGCCAGCCCCTTTTACAAGGTGTCCACTGCCGTAACTTAAATTGATTGTGGTGGTAACACTAACAGCATTTCCCCATTGATCTACAACGGAATAATGGGTGGTTTCACGTGATTCATATCCCGGCGCTCCACTGGCAGAAACAGCAGAACTTGGTGTTGCTTTTTCAAGAGAAATATCATTTATCCGAGATTGAGCATATTCTTTAGAAGTAAGCATGTCTAAAGGAACATCCCAAAAATCAGGGTCTCCCATATGCTCGGCACGATCTGCATAAGCGCGTCTCTCAACTTCTGTAACAAGATGAATATAGTCGGAGGAATTCCAACCCAAAGAATCCACGGGGTAATTTTCTAACATATTCATCATATTGATTAATAAGGCTCCGCCTGAACTGGGTGGCCCCATAGAAATAATTTCATGCCCTTTATAAATCCCTTTTACCGGGTCGCGATACATGGATGAATAATTTTCAAGGTCGTCGTGTGAAATCAATCCGTTTCCACGTTTCATTTCTGCTACAATTAAATCCGCAACCGGACCCGAATAAAATCCATCGCGACCAAATTTGGCAATCCGTTTTAGGGTTTTGGCCAAATCCTTCTGGACGAATTTATCACCTGTAGACCACGGGGTTTCATTTTGTCGAATAAAGATTTTGCTTGCAGCATCGTTCCGTTCAAAAAAACTTTTATATCCATTAAATCTGCGTGCTTCATAATGTGAAATTTTAAATCCTTTTTCTGCCAACCGAATAGCTGGGGCGAGAGCTTGACGAAGAGAAATTTTTCCGGATCCATGATCTTCCAAGGCTCGAATTAATCCATCCACCGTTCCAGGAACGCCGCTCCCTGCTCGAGAAAAAAGGGACATGCCCGGGATCACATTTCCACTGTCATTTAAAAACAAATCTCGATGGGCTGCTGCTGGCGCTTTTTCTCGATGATCTAATGTGAATGTTTCGCCATCAGCCATGGCTGCTACCATGAATCCACCGCCACCAATATTCCCATTGCTTGAAGATGTGACGGCCAGTGCAAAGCCAACTGCAACTGCAGCATCCACGGCGTTCCCACCTTTTTTCAGAATTTGAATTCCAGCTTCAGATGTTTGTTTACTGGTTGAAACAATCATTCCGTTTTCACCAAAAACGGGGTTAGAATTAGCTGCGGTTAGCAGCTGAAAAGAAAAAATAAAAGTCGTAAATAAAATATGGATTTGTTTCATGTCTAAGGTCTTTTTTCTATGGTTTCAGAATTAAGTAATTTATCAATTTGGGTATCGTTATAGCCAAGAATTTTTGATAATACTTCAACCGTATCTTGGCCTAAATCTGGTGCCGGATTTGTTTCAATTTCCGGAGAGTCGGATAACATAACGGGTCCTCGGGCAAATTGGTAGGTTCCAACATCCGGGTCATCAATATCTACCAGCACTTTTCGACTTTTGACCTGTTCCGATTCAAAAACATCTTTTGCAGTATAAACAGATCCAACAGGAACACCATTCTTGTTCAATAATTCTTCCGCTTCGGTTCTGGTTTTTTTAGAGAGCCAATTTTCAATAATTGGCGCAAGAAATTCTGAATTGGATGCCCGAGCTGTCCCTGTTTTGCTGCGTTCATCATCAACTAAATCATTCCGTTCGATTGCTATACAAAACCGACTCCAAACATGGTCATCTGGGATATTCATGGCTAAATAACCATCCCTGCACTTAAATGCGCCACGGGGATATAAATGTGTTAATCTGCCACGATGAGGTTCATTCCCGGTGATAGAATAAAGCATGGCCATCCTCTCGTTTAGAGAGATCATGGCATCAAGCATAGCGCTGTCAACAAACTGCCCCTTTCCGGTTCTTTCTCTCATAAAAAGGGCTTGAGTGATAGCAAATGAAGTACAGAGTCCGGTGTAAATATCCGCCATACCGTAGATGGTCCAGGAAGGTGGTTTATCATCAAAACCAACTAGATGCATGATTCCGCTCATGGCTTCGGCAACAATATCAAATGCAGGTCGTTTTGAATCTGGTCCTTCATATCCTTCTAAGCGACCAAAGCCGGAAATTGCTGCATAGATTAATTTCGGATTCAAGGTCTTCAGATCATGATATCCAAGTCCGAGTTTGTCCACAGACCCGGGACGAAGGTTTTCTACAACCACATCGGCATTTTTAACTAAGTCTTGATAAATCTTTTTCCCCTCATTATTCCTGATATTTACGGCTACGCTTTTTTTGTTACGATTATAAGCCATAAATCCACCGGCTTTTTTAACCCCATCTTTTTCCACGAAAGGGGGAATCGATCGGCGGGGATCTCCAACGCCGGGGCGCTCGATTTTGATTACTTCTGCGCCGGCATCTGCAAGCAGCATGGAACAATAAGGACCTGCCATATATTGTTCTAAAGCTATAACACGAATACCTTTTAAGGGGCGTTCCACTTTACAATCCTTCCACTAAAGTTGTAACACCTTGACCAAC
>JGI26256J51712_1000032_pt1 | contig 80972 bp, 81 predicted proteins | sample SaaInlV_150m_DNA_FD_51712 | JGI IMG/M metagenome (IMG submission 51712) | reverse complement strand
AATCCATGCCCGGCATTCACTTGTAATCCTTGACTATAGGCATAAGCTGCCGCCTGTTTAATCCGTTGCAATTCATCATTCTGCTCGGCAGTTGTTTTAGCCTCAGCATAGGTACCGGTATGCAATTCAATAACCGGCGCACCGGTTTCAACGGCTGCATCAATTTGCAGCGGGTCTGGATCAATAAATAAGGACACCTCCGTGTTGGTCGTTGCTAACTGCTGACAAGCCGCTTTAATTCTGGGCAGACTTGCTTTAACATCCAAACCGCCTTCCGTAGTTAATTCAACCCTCTTCTCAGGGACTAAGCAGCAGGCCTGTGGCTGCACATCCATTGCTATTTTTACCATTTCATCAGTAACCGCCATTTCTAAGTTTAACCGCGTATGAAGCATACTTTTCAGCAAATAAATATCACGATCCTGAATATGACGGCGATCTTCCCGAAGATGGGCAGTTATACTATCAGCACCGGCCTTCTCAGCCATCAGCGCCGCCTCAACAGGTTCCGGATAAGCAGTTCCCCGTGCTTGCCGAAGCGTTGCGACGTGATCAATATTAACACCTAATAAAATAACTAATTGTTCCATCTTTTTTTTAACCCCTTGGCTGAATGCTACTTAACGGGTCACCACCGACTGTTGCCGGATAAACTGACTCATTAGCACACGGCTCTTAAGCTCCCGCCCTTGCAAGTGAAAATCAATGAGTTGGCGCATCAACTGCTTAGCCTCTTTTCTAACCAGCTCATCATTTAATATTTTTTTCCTTAAGGCAATCAAACTTTTACCCGAAAAGCCCTTACCTGTAGTTTGCACTGGTCCTATCTCTCTCACATATTCGTAGTGTTTATCCGGATCAATGGGACGCTCCGTGACCGAATCGTTTTCCAATTGCAAGCCGTACCCCAATTTTTCTAACAAGGTCAATTCAAAAATACGCAGAACCGACTCTACAGAACTTGCCGTTGCCAATTGAACAAGGCACTGCCGGTAATCTTCAAACACTTCAGGATGGGCATCCTGCTTATGCAAAAAACAATTCAAGAGCTCATTTAAGTAAAAGCCACAATAAAGCTTCATTCCCGTCAATGTAACCCCATTGGAAAGCAGTGCTGCTCCGGTTAATGTTTTTAATTCTGAACGCCCAGAAAAAGAAAGCTCCAAGGGCTGGAAACATTGCAAAATACCGGCCCATTTTGAGTTTTTTTTACGCACCCCTTTTGCAACCAAGGTGATCACCCCGTAATCACACGTAAAAACATCGACTAAAAGGCTGGTTTCACGGTATTTTCGAGTATGTAAAACAAAAGCAGTCTGCGAATAAACAGCGTAACTACTCATTAAACCCCAAACTATTTAAGGCACGTTCATTATTTGCCCAGCCCTTTTTAACTTTTACCCAAAGCTGCAAATAAACCTTATTATCAATTAAAACCTCAATATCTTGGCGTGCATCGGTACCAATACTTTTCAATAAGGCGCCTTGTTTACCAATCACAATGTTTTTCTGTGTATCTCGCTCAACCCAGACAATGGCATAGATACGAGTAATCGCAGGTGTCTCTTCATAGCGCTCGATTTCAACCGTTAACGCATGTGGTAATTCCTGCCCCAGACGCCTGATTAACTTTTCACGAATAATTTCCGCCGTTAAAAAGCGCTCCGGACGATCGGTAACCTGATCTTCTGGATAAATCAACGCAGACGATGGGAGTCGCGCCATAAGAATTTGTTCTAATTGCTCTAAATTATTACCTTTCAATGCAGATACAGGAATAATTTCTGCAAATGGATACTTCTTACCCGCCTCAGCAAAAAAAGGCAACATCGTCTGTTTATCCTTCACTCTGTCTACCTTGTTAACCGCTAAAATAACCGGTACTCCTGCACGGTGTAGCTTCTTGATAATCACATCGTCATACTCATGCCACTCAAGACTGTCTATTAACCAAACCACCAAATCAACCCCAAGTAAAGAGGTATCGGCCGTGCGATTAAGGTATCGATTAAGCGCCCGTTGTTCGCCATCATGCATCCCAGGCGTATCGACAAAAATAGCCTGACCCAAATCAGTTGTCTTAATACCTAATATCTGATGCCGTGTGGTTTGAGGCTTACGTGAAGTAATACTGATTTTTTGACCCAAAAGATGATTCATTAATGTCGACTTCCCGACATTGGGGCGCCCAATAAGCGCAACATAACCACAATTCATGACTGCGTTCCTGCTAATTTTGAAATTCGCTTTAACATCTGTTCAGCGGCCTCTTGCTCTGCTTTCTTTCTTGATGTCCCTTCTCCTGTTACCGGCTCTTCTATCATGCAAATACGGCATTCAATCGTGAAATGTTTGACATGGGGCTGACCAGACTCTGTCAATAACTGATAAACAGGCAACTCTAACTGCCGAGCTTGTAGATATTCCTGTAGCCGCGTTTTAGGATCTTTTTGCCAATTATCAGTACTTAACTGCGAAAGTCTTTCCGCAAAAATACTTAACACCCACGCCCGGCAAACCACAAAACCCTGATCAGTCAAGATGGCGCCCATAATCGATTCCAATGCATCAGACAAAATTGAATCACGTCGAAAACCACCGCTCTTTAATTCACCTGAGCCCATAATAAGATAATCACCTAAATGAAGCTCCCGTGCTAGTTCTGCTAACGTAGTTTGATTAACAAGGCTTGCCCTTAATCGACTCAAATCACCCTCACTGGCCTTTGGAAACTGTTTCCACAAAACATCAGCAATAACAAACCCTAAAACAGCATCACCTAAGAACTCTAACCGCTCGTTATTTTTTTCTCCAGCACTACGGTGGGTCAATGCCGTACTAAAAATTTTGGCATCATTAAACTGTAGCTCCAGTTTTTTTAACAATACCTTAGGTTCTCTAATCAAAAAATTACCTTTAAATTTTTGGTTTCAGAAAAACTGATCAAAAAGCTCAAATTTCCGCCAATGGGCTTAACAACTTCATAGTCTAATTGTACTTTTATTGAACCCACCTGCTGTTCCAGTTTTATATCTTCACGTTGTATGTAATCTATACTGTTTAATGAAAAATATTTTGCAATAAAACGCCTTATTTCAACAGTCGATCGTTGCGCTACCGGCTGCTCACTCTCCAATAAATCAAAAATCGACTTCACCTGATAATGATTAAAATAAACCAAGCCGACTCGGGTCGCAAAAAAACCTGTTATTGCCAGCGCCCCGACAATCATTAATACCGCAACATAACTCAGACCCACCTGCTTTTTTATTAATTCCATACTGACCTCCACTCTTCACACACTTAAGTGTTAAGAATAGTCTATTCAAGCACAGTCCCAATACGCTCAAAGCCAATACCTTTATGTTGCCAGTCCCAGTTCATCCAGATATAAAAAGCCTTCCCAACTAAGTTTTGTTCAGGAACAAAACCCCAGTACCGGCTGTCGTTACTGTTATCACGATTATCACCCATGACAAAATAATGCCCTTCCGGAACCACCCAAACCCCTTCAGTATTAGAACTTTTAGGTTGCAATAAAATCTCGTGATCTCTTTCGCCAAAACTTTCAACAAGGTGTTCAGCTCCGGTCATTTTAGCGCCTTGCCCTACACCCACATATTCTCCTAAAGAAACCTGATTAACCGGCTTCCCATTCAAAAAAACCTGCTTTTTATAGTAAGAAATCCGATCACCCGGNANCCCTACAACCCGTTTAATATAATCGACGNCTGGGGCTTTAGGATATCTAAACACAATTGCATCACCGCGCTCAGGTTGACCCACTTCCATTACCTTAGTATGAAGAACAGGCAATCTGACACCATAGGCATATTTACTGACCAAAATAAAGTCACCAATCAATAAGGAGGGCATCATTGATGACGAAGGGATCCGAAAGGGTTCAACTAAAAATGAACGCAGCAACAAAACAACGAGAACCACCGGGAAAAATGACCGTGCATATTCAAGCAATAACGGTTCTTTTTCCGTTTCGCTACTCACCGGTTCGGTCTTACCAAAAAACTTGTAAAGTAACACAATACCGCCAGACACAAACGTTGCAATAACGAGAAAAAAAGAAAAATCAAAATCCACTTATAATTCCTTCAGTTTATTAATACCGTAAAAAAAACCCTTCTATTAAACCAGTTGAGACGGCTAAATTAATCTTTTCCCATTCGAAGTACTGCCAAAAAAGCATCTTGAGGAATATCAATTCGTCCCACCTGCTTCATTCTCTTCTTACCCGCCTTTTGCTTCTCCAATAATTTTCTTTTACGAGAAATATCACCGCCATAACATTTAGCGGTTACATTTTTTCGCATCGCCTTCACGGTAGAGCGCGCTACCACCTTGGCACCAATTGCCGCTTGAATAGCCACATCAAACATCTGCCTAGGAATTAACTCTTTCATTTTATCGACTAAATCNCGACCTTTGTGTTGAATGTTCTCACGATGAATAATCAAAGATAGCGCATCAACACGATCACCATTAATCAGCACATCCAATTTCACCAACTCACCGACTTGGAATCGCTTAAATTCATAATCAAAAGAGGCATAACCCCGACTGACTGACTTTAATCGATCGAAAAAATCCAAAACGACTTCGCTTAACGGCAACTCATAACTTAACGAGACTTGTGAGCCCATATACTGCATATTCTTCTGAACACCACGCTTCTCGACACAAAGACCTATAACGCTTCCTAAATAGTCCTGAGGGACTAAAATATTAGCTTCAATGATAGGTTCTCTGATTTCTAGAACTGTTCCTGCATCGGGCAATTTAGAGGGATTATCAATCGAGATCACCTTACCATTATGTAACGCAACCTCATAGACCACTGTCGGTGCAGTTGTAATAAGATTGAGGTTATATTCACGTTCCAGTCGCTCCTGAATAATCTCCATGTGAAGCATACCCAAAAAACCACAGCGAAAACCAAACCCCAAAGCCTCTGAGGTCTCTGGTTCAAACTGTAATGCCGCATCGTTTAAACGCAATTTATCAAGCGACTCGCGCAAACCCTCGTAATCATCCGACGTGACCGGATAAAGCCCTGCAAAGACTCGTGGCTGAACCTCTTGAAAACCCTCTAATGGCTCTACCGCTGGATTCTCAGCCAGCGTAATAGTATCTCCGACCGGCGCACCAAAAATATCTTTAATNCCCGCAACCAGAAAACCTACCTCACCACATTCTAATACGGCCCTATTTTCTCGTTTGGGTGAAAANACACCGACTTGCTCAACCAAAAAAGTACGTCCCGAAGACATGAGGGTGATTTTCTGTTTTCGCCTGATACTCCCATTCATGACCCGAAGCAGTGAAACCACACCTAAATAAGGATCAAACCAAGAATCAATAATAAGCGCTTGTAAGGGACCAGCACGATCACCTTGTGGCGCGGGTATTTTCTCAACTAATTGCTCTAAAACATCCTCTATACCCAATCCGATTTTAGCACTAATTTTCAATGCATGATCGGCTGGAACGCCGATAATATCCTCAATCTCCTGAACAACACGTTCAGGCTCTGCTGAGGGCAAATCAATCTTATTCAAGACTGGCAGTACTTCCAAACCCTGCTCGATAGCGGTATAACAATTGGCTACACTTTGTGCCTCAACCCCTTGTGCCGCATCAACCACTAACAAAGCACCCTCGCAAGCGGCTAATGATCTCGAAACCTCATAAGAGAAATCAACATGCCCCGGTGTATCAATAAAGTTCAGTTGATAGGTTTCCCCATTATTTGAATGAAAATCCAAGGTGACACTTTGCGCCTTAATCGTAATGCCACGCTCTCGCTCCAAATCCATAGAGTCAAGCACCTGATTTTCCATTTCACGATCAGTTAGACCGCCACAAACCTGNATGAAACGATCTGCTAATGTTGATTTTCCATGATCAATATGAGCGATAATTGAAAAATTTCGTATATTTTTTTGATCCACTGTTATTTTTCTATTTTGATTGGTAAAAACAAACGCCTACCTTGACGCTCAATCAATATAGAAATTGACTTGCCCACGGGTAAACCACGCACTATTTTATCAAATGCAGCCAAGTTCCGAACGACATTATTCTGAATTCTTAAAATCACATCTCCCGGCTGTATACCGGCAGTTCTTGCTGGATCGTTTAACACACTGTGCACCACAACACCCTGACTCGACAATTGCAACTGGGTTCTTTGCTGGGGAGTTAATTCAACAGCAACCAAACCCAGTCTATTGGAAACTTGGGGGGGCGGCTGTGTACTTGCTGCTGCCGTTTGAGGCTGTTCGGGCAACAAACCAATCTTAACGGTAATAATCTTTATTTTACCCGCTCGAACCACTTTAATTTTAGCAACTTTATTAACCGGCGTTACCCCGACAAGGGGTGGCAATTCCGATGACAATTCAATTTTCTTACCTTCAAAGGCAATAATCACATCGCCTGTTTGTAGATCCGAACTAGCCGCTGGTCCCTCTGGAATCACTTTGGCAACCACAGCCCCGTAAGGTCGATCCATTCCAAAAGACTCTGCTAGGTCGCTGGTAACATCCTGTATATGAACACCCAACCACCCTCTCGCGACTTGACCGCCGTTCTTTAACTGCTCAACAATGGTCATCACAACATCTATCGGTATAGCAAATGAAAGNCCCATATATCCGCCNGAGCGACTAACAATCTGAGAATTCATCCCCACCACCTGCCCTTTAAGATTAAATAAGGGCCCGCCAGAATTACCCGGATTAATAGCCACATCGGTCTGAATAAACGGCACATAATTATCACCGGGCAAACTACGTCCTTTAGCACTTACAATACCTGCAGTGACCGAATGCTCAAAACCAAAAGGAGTACCAATCGCTAACACCCATTCGCCAACCTGTAGTTCATCCACTGCACCAACTTCAACAATGGGTAATGAATGCGCTTTAACTTTTAATAAGGCAACATCCGTTCGAGGATCTGAACCCACTAATGTCGCTATTAATTCACGCCGATCAGATAACTTAACAATAATTTCATCCGCATCTTGAATAACATGATGATTCGTTAATATATAACCTTCTTTTGAAATAATAAAACCTGACCCGAGCGAATTAGATTCTTTTGACCCGCCATGTGGCCCAGACCGAGGTCCCGGCAGCTGCCCCTGACCTTCAAAAAAATGTTTCAGAAACTCTTCCATAGGAATCTGCCCGGGATCCAAGGACTCACCGGGCGTATGATGGTTACTTTCTGAGGCTTTATGAACCGAACTAATATTCACTACGGCTCGACTTTGTGCTTTTACCAATTGTGTAAAATCTGGCAATTGTGCAAACACCTCTGCACCGGTTAACCATAACAACACCCCTAAACAACCCACTAATTTTCTAACCATCTCACCCCCATTTTATGGACGAACCTATTTACCTAATTTCTTTATCTACTTAAAAATAAACACTATCTGTACTCTACGCACACACTTATAAAAAACAATTTTATATCCAGGCTAACCCTACTCTAACCTCAGCAATCTTGACTGCCACACACTGTGTCGGCATATATAAACCAAATATTGGGACTCTTTATAGGATTACAAGGAAAAACTTACCGCTATCGTCAGTCTTTACGCATAGCGTTTGAATACTAATCAGCTCAAAGACTTAATTGACTTTTCGCAGGACAACTGGCTTTGGAAAAGACTTATAAAAAAATGACTGCAGACCTAAATGAATTAAAAATAACGACAAAAAAAATGACACTGCCCCTGAAATACAAATGAGTACATCTAGACTGAGTCCTAAAAAATAAGGTGCGGCCACCTCACCCAGCCCAGCCCCAATCAACAGTGCAACAATAGGTACAACATAAAGGACAACAGACCCTTTAAGAAAAGCGTCTTCATTAATCGCAATGATAACCTGATCGCCCGACTCTAGGACTAAATCTGTCTCTACAAGAATTTCTCGTTTACGTAATAATTTTTCAATTAACGGCGTTGAACAAGCCGATTTTTGCTGACAATTGCTGCAACTTGCGGTCGGCAAGGCCCTGACCCAAACCTGATTATGTTCTTTTTTCGAAATAACAACGCGTTCTTCTAACATAACCCACCAAGCCACTCAATAAACAGCATCAATACAATATAAAATGCCCCTCTATACTAATACTAAAAAAACCGGGCTTCGCTACAAAAAAATAACCGACACAGATTAACTGTATTTACCAAAACACGAGCACTAAAGCCATAACGGTAACCAGTGCAACTGTCAGCACTTGCTCACCCTTAAAATGGCGCCAAAAAGGCAGCGCCAGCTCAGGCTCAGATTGAAGTCGGCTATTTACCTGAGAGACAAAATCAATATCCACTGNAATAGGTAATTCAGTCCGAATCAACTTACGAATGTAATGATAGCGCCTAAGTTTTCCTTCAAAACAACCGTCATCTTCAACTTTTTCAAGCACCCTAATTGCTTCACTAGCACCTAATTCATTATCAATAAATTGTGATATTTTTTCGTTTACATATTTGTCCATAAAAAACTATCCTTCAAGTAATGGCTGTAATCGTTTATCAATCGCTTCACGTGCCCGGAAAATTCTCGATCTCACAGTTCCGACAGGACAATCAAGCGTTTTAGCGATCGCCTCATAACTAAGACCTTCAAGCTCTCGCAAAATAATAACCTCCCGCATATTCTCCGGCAACTCATCAATAGTCTGCTGAATATTTGCAATAATCTCATCATTTAGCAAAAGTTTTTCCGGAGTATCCAAATTACACAATTGCAAGCTACTCACACTGTGTTCAGCTTCCTGAAAATCAACTTCATGATTAAATGACCGACGCGCCCTTGCCACTAAATGATTTTTAGCCGTATTAATCGCTATCCGATATAACCAGGTATAAAAAGCGCTATCACCTCTAAACCGAACTAACGCTCGATAAGCCTTAATAAAAGCCTCTTGCGCGACATCTTGCGCTTCGCTAGGATCTTTCACATAGCGATTAACCAACTGCGTAACCCGATGTTGATACTTACGAACCAACATGTCATAAGCAGATTTATCACCGCGTTGCACCCGCGACACAAACTCTTGATCAACTTGATCACTGGTCTTTGTCTGTATACGCACAACACACCTTGCTAATTTAAAGTGACAGAAAACAACATCATAAGTTCTATTTACCTTAGGCTTTTTTATTACTTTTCCAATTACACCATAAAAAAGGTATCATCCACTAAGTTTTTAGCTAAAAATCTCTTTTGTTTATATCGGCTCTTTGACGAGATCTCTGACCTTGACTGACTCATACTCTTCCATCTATACAGATGTGCTCATTATCGGCAGTGGAGGCGCCGGATTAACCTTAGCACTTAAACTAGCTGACCAACACCGGGTCACTATACTGTCCAAATTAGCCACCGAAGAAAGTAATACCCGTTATGCGCAAGGCGGTATTTCAGCCGTTTTTGATGATACCGACTCAATTAATTCTCACATTCAAGACACCTTAAAAACTGGCGAGGGTTTATGTGACCCAGATATTGTTACCTTAACCGTTAAACAGGGTAAGCAAAGCATTGACTGGCTTATCAAACAAGGGGTTTCTTTTACCTACGAATCCAATCATGGACCAGACTTACCCCGTCTGCATTTAAACCGTGAGGGCGGCCATTCTCACCGGCGCATTGTGCATGCAGCTGATGCAACAGGTCAATCTGTCATTTCAACACTAATGGAACGGGCGCAAGAACATTGTAATATCACACTACTAGAACATTACAATGCCATCGATTTAGTGACTGATAAATCTAGACAATTTCCAGATGGACACGTCATTGGTGCTTACGCATTAGATTCCCAAAATAATGCGGTCATTCCTATTTCCGCACGCATTGTTGTCCTAGCAACCGGTGGCGCAAATAAAGTCTACCTTTATACCAGTAATCCTGATATTGCTACCGGCGATGGTTTATCGCTTGCATGGCGAGCAGGTTGCCGTATTGGCAATATGGAATTCATGCAGTTTCACCCCACCTGCCTATACCATCCCGATGCCCGTTCCTTTTTAATCAGTGAGGCTATCCGCGGGGAGGGCGCTAAACTTTTACTGCCCAACGGCGAACCGTTTATGCATTTATTTGATAGCCGCGAGGAACTTGCCCCCCGAGATATTGTTGCCCGTGCCATTGATCACCAGATAAAAAAATACGGCATCGATTTTGTCTACCTCGATATTAGCCATAAATCACCCGCATTTATCCATCGCCATTTTCCAAATATATACCAGCAATGTTTAAAATTTAACATCGATATTACCAGCCAAAAAATACCCGTTGTTCCTGCCGCCCACTACACCTGTGGCGGTATCATCACCGATAGCTATAGTAAGACCGATGTTTCAGGGCTTTATGCCATTGGTGAAGTTGCCTGCACCGGACTCCATGGGGCGAACCGAATGGCGAGTAACTCACTACTGGAATGTCTTGTCTTTGCCAGCCAAGCCGCTGAAAGCATTCTCCGCGAACTCCCGAATAGAACAACACCCGTAGCCATCCGACCGTGGGATGAATCGCAAGTTGCTAAATCGAATGAAAAAGTTGTCATTGCCCATAACTGGGATGAAATCCGTCGTGTCATGTGGGATTATGTGGGCATAGTACGGTCCGATAAAAGACTGAGTCGTGCGCGTGAACGAATCAATTTATTAAAAGCAGAAATTCATGAGTATTACAGCGATTTCACCATAACCAGCGACCTCCTTGAATTGCGTAATCTCGTTATTGTGGCTGAACTTATTATTATGAGTGCTCAACAACGAAAAGAAAGCCGTGGCTTACATTACAATCAAGACTACCCTGAGCAAGATAACCATACTCCGCCTAAAAACACCATACTGAGCCCACAACACTACTCACCTGCCTTCACAAAAAAAACTAAGACTCTTTAGTCATCCGGCCCCATTCACATTGTAACTGTTCTCTATTCAGTGCCAACCATTGCAGCCCAATGATTGGCGTGGCTGAATTAAGCTTTCCTTGTGTCATNAATTCAAGAGCCTCCGCAAAAGGCACAACCCAAACGTTAATATCCTCATGTTCTGCTAAAACGCCGTGAACACCGCCAACTATAGAAGAGTCCACCCGACCACAAAACAAGGTCATTCGTTCTGAAAGCGCTCCCGGCGAACTATAATATTCACAAACATAACGAAGTTCTTCAATCATGCACCCTGCTTCTTCAACCGCCTCCCTATAAGCGACTGCTTCAAGACTTTCTCCAGATTCAACAACACCGGCTACAATTTCCAACAACCAAGGCGTCTTAGAATGACCCAATGCACCCACCCGAAATTGTTCAATAAGCACCACTGCATCAACGTCAGGGTCGTAAAGCAAAACCGCCACACAGTCGCCACGGTCAATCAATTCCCGATCAATCTCATCGCTCCACCCCCCTTCAAATAAAGTATGTTGTAACCGAATACGTTTCAAACTAAGAAACCCCCGGTATAGATACTCCTGTTNAATCACGTTAACCTTTTTGACTGTTTCCGACATATCACCTCTTTAACCTAACGTTGTTTCCCCTATTTACAGGCTTGATTTTACGGGCACCATCCCCATATTAAAATTAATATTATTTCAATAAAAAGGTCAGCCTCATGACAAGAATATTACTATTCCTCCTAACCAATGCCGCTATCTTATTAGTTATAAGCATTACTTTTAGTCTTCTTGGTCTTCAAGGCATGCTCGATCAACAAGGGATTAATATCCACTATCCCTCACTACTCATTATCTCTGCCATTATCGGCATGAGCGGTTCTTTCATTTCCCTGATGTTATCCAAGTCAATGGCTAAAAAAACAATGGGATTGCAAATCATTACAAGCCCCAACAATGCGACTGAAAAATGGCTGTACCAAACAATAAGCAAACAATCTCAACAAGTCGGCATCGACAATCCTGAAATTGCTATTTTCAACAGCGACGATGTTAATGCTTTTGCCACCGGCATGAGTAAAAACAATGCCTTGGTCGCGGTTAGCACAGGCTTACTAACAACACTCAATAGAGATGAAACCGAGGCGGTACTGGGTCATGAAATCAGTCATATTGCCAATGGTGATATGGTCACCATGACGTTATTGCAAGGCATTGTGAATACTTTTGTTTTCTTCTTTGCGTCGGTCATCGGCCACTTAGTCGACCGTATCGTATTTAAAACAGAACGCGGCTTGGGTCCGGCCTACTATGTCACTCAAATTATTGCCCAAATCGCCCTATCTATTCTAGCCACTATGATTGTTATGTGGTTTTCTCGTCACCGTGAATTTAAAGCCGATGCCGGCGGTGCTCAATTAGCAGGCCAGCAAAAAATGATTAATGCGCTCAAAGCCTTACAAAAAACCAGTGAACCCAAAGCAATGCCTAATGAATTAGCCGCCTTCGGCATCAAGGGTCGATACATGAACCCCTTATTCCAGAGCCATCCACCGTTAGCAGAACGAATTTCTACACTGATAAATGCCTAAAATTTATAAGGTCAGCTTATCTTAAGACACCCCTACGGTCATTTTTTCGACGCAATTCAGGTATCGCATCAAAAATGACCTTATCCCCCCCATTCAAGACCAACAAACGCTGCCCTTTAGCTCTGGAAATTAACGTGACCCCAGCTTGTTGAGCCATCGCCAACCCCATCTGAGTCGTTCCCGAACGCGATAATAAAATGGGAATACCCATTTGAGTCACCTTAATCACCATTTCAGAGGTTAAGCGTCCAGTCGTATAGAAGATTTTATTGTCGCCAGAAATATTATTCAGCCACATATGCCCGGCGATGGCATCAACCGCATTATGACGCCCAACGTCCTCTACAAATAATTCAATTCGACTCCCTTCACATAACGCACAGCCATGCACAGCACCCGACTGCTTATAAACCTCATTGTAAGCATACACTTCAGCTAACATGGCATACAATGTCGACTGCTTCACCTTAATATCTGGTACTTTGATCTTCTGTAACTTCTCCATCAATCGCCCAAAAACGGTTCCTTGCCCACACCCCGTGGTTACCGTTCGCTGCTTCATTTGCTCCGAAAAATCACTCTCTGACTGTGTGCTAACAACCGCTACCGCTTCCGTTTCCCAATCCACTTGAATAACGCTAAGCTCAGTTAACTGGTCAAAAAAACCCTGATTTTTTAAATAACCCAACGTTAATAACTCAGGGTGTGAGCCTATCGTCATCAAGGTCACAATCTCCTGTCTATCCACATAGATAGTTAACGCACGCTCACCCACCAGATAAATTTCTTGTGCTTGTCCCCGTTCATCGAGACACGATACTCGCTCCGAATGGCTCAGCCCTGCTGCTGTCATTTCCGGTTTAAACGGTTGCTCTGTCATTAAGTATTCTCAAGATGAGTTAATTCATCCACGGTATTAATATTACAAAAAACCTCAGGCTCTCCACTAAAATCCACTTCCACCAAAGCGTGTTGGCGCAACCAGATATCAATCTTTCGTTGTCCTTCAGACAAAAACAACTGAAGACTAGCGGCCAGTTGTGTCTTTAACGCTAAAAAAACCGGATGCATTCGTTGCCCATCATGTGCCACCGCGACATCATAGTTAGACCCAATCAACGCTTGCCTTAATTTCTCTAAATGTCTGCTTTGAATTAAAGGACTATCACAAGGCATTACTATTAACACTTCCGTATCGCACGCATTCATAACTGACAAAATCCCCGCTAAAGGCCCATCAAAGGTTAATGTCTCATCGCTAATAACCGGCACACCAAAACGTTGGTACCACTCAAGGTTTCGATTAGCATTAATGACCACACAATCAGCAACCCCTTTCATTGCCGTCAAGGCATAAGTCACCATGGGTTGGCCTCGAAACATAATAAGACCCTTATCTTGCTCTAAACCCATTCGGCGGGCTAACCCACCCGCTAATATTACCCCTGTGACTTTTGTTTGATCGGTCATAATGCTAAGCTTCAATGTCAAATCACCTTATTCTATGCCATGTAAATTCAAAGATGTTCAGGTTTCTAATAATACTCGCGCTGGTACTCTTACAACAGGCCTGTAGTTTGCTGCCAACCGGTGAAACAGTACACTACTATCAAGTAGAAACAACTAAGCCCTATGACGATGTTCTCGCCGAACTCGAAATTGCCATTACAGAGCAAAACTTCAGGATTACCGGACACAGCCGTGTCGGCAAGGTTATCCGCCAACGCGAAAATATTCCTTTTCCCGAATACGATACCGTACAGTACTGTAATTTAACGCATGCGAAGAAATTACTGGAACTTTCTCCCCATGCTATTCGCCATATGCCCTGTAATGTCGTAACCTATACCTATGCGGGCAAAGTTATTATACAATCTCGCCTTTTACCAACGAATACGAATAATTCAGCGTTAAATCAATTTTCAGCCACTATGAACAATAAAGTGAAGGAAATCATTAATTTTGCTGCCGAATAATAAACCACCTTAGGACCCCCCCATGAAAATATCATTTATTAAGCCATGCTTCTTTTTAATTTTTTTATTATTAAACGGATGCATCCTAACGGGTAACCGCCCACCCCACTCGAAACCCCAAGTCATTAACGATTATCCGACTCAAACTCGTGTTGAATTTGTGCTGCAATGTATAGAAAAAGAAGGCGGACTGCGCTATGAAACCCTATACCCCTGCATTTGCAGTATCGACAAAATAGCCAGTCAAATGACGCACGAAGAATATGACCAGGCCTTAACTTTTACGTTCATGCGCCGGACTCCGGGCGAAAATGGTGGGATTTTCAGAGACCCGCCCCGCGCCAAGGAACTGCGTAAAAAACTTAAAAACGCTAAAAAATTCGCTGACAACCATTGCTTTGTCCGCCTATAAAAACTAAGCCCTCCCTCCAGTGCTTTCTTTTAACCCGACTAAGCACTGGCCTTGCTTATCAAGATTACAGCAGTTACTTGCGAGTGAAATAAACTCACTCATGAAAATATTACTACCCGCCTTGAATTCTATTTTCATGCTCTTTCTGTTACTGACTGTCAGCAGCCCCCTATTTGCTGTTGAAAAACCAACCAACCAAGCCCCCGCAAAAACACCCGTAAAAGGTCCTCACCAAGGCCGTCTATTAACTGACAATGATTTTACCATCGAGCTTGCCATCTACGAACGCAATATTCCACCTGAGTTTCGAGCGTGGGTGACTGAGAAAGGTCAGTCAGTTAATCTTAATGAGATGTCATTGAACATCATCCTAACCCGTCTTGATGGTACTCAAAATGAAATCCATTTCACGTCTCAAAAAGATTTTCTTCGCGGCGATAGCCTTATTTATGAACCGCATTCCTTTGTTATTTTAGTGGTTGCCCACTATCGCGGCACAAGCCATCGCTGGCAATATGATAGTTTCGAAGGTCGCACCCAAATCGATGCTGATCTGGCTAAAACATTAGCTATTGAAACGGCTATTGCACAACCTAAAATACTCAAAAAAACCGTTTCAGCTTATGGCAAATTAACGACACACCCTGAAAATATCCGCGAAATAAAATCACGTTTCGAAGGTACGATAAAAAGCGTTAAAGTCTCATTAGGTCAGCGTGTCAAAAAAGGGCAATTACTACTCACTATTAAAAGAAACTTAGGCCTTGAACTTTTTAAAATACGCGCCCCCATTAGCGGCGTTATTCACCACCGTAACGCCAATTCCGGAGAACAAACCAATAACCGCATTTTATTCACACTGATTGATGATTCAATTTTAATCAGCGAACTGGCTATCTTCCCAGAAGATCAGCATAAAATTGCTTTAGGTAACGAGGTTTCCTTGTTCGTTCATAGCAGTAACCTCGCCATCACCGGTGTCATTACCCAAATTGATACGATTACGCAAGCTAATCAATCAATCATTGTACGTGCCGAACATAACAACAATAACAGACAACTCATCGCCGGACGCTTTGTTCGCGGTGAAATTGAAATAGCCGAGCAAAAAGCCCCGCTAGCGGTTAAACGCTCGGGGTTACAGTCATTTCGAGGCCTGACGGTCGTATTTATAAAGATTGGTGAGACCTATGAAGTCCGTATGCTGCAATTAGGTTTGATTACCCACGACTGGGCTGAGGTTCTCAGCGGTCTTAAAGCAAACGCTGAATACGTTTTCAAGAACAGCTACATCATTAAAGCTGATATCGAAAAGTCAGGCGCATCGCACGATCACTGATTAGCCAACATGCTTGACGCTATTATTCGACTCGCCATTCAACGCAGTACGCTAATCNTTATCAGCGTGGTCGCTTTAATCGCACTCGGGCTGTGGAATTCCACTCGATTACTNATAGATGCGGTCCCAGATATCACCAATATTCAAGTCGTGATTAATACCGAAGCCCCCGGCTACACCCCTCTCGAGGTCGAGCAACGCGTAAGCTATCCTATCGAAACTGCAATGGCAGGCTTACCTAATCTGAACCATACCCGGTCATTATCCCGTTACGGCTTATCACAAATAACTGTCATTTTTAACGATGATACTGACATCTATTTTGCCCGACAATTAGTTAATGAACGGCTCATTGCGGCAAAAAGCACCCTCCCTTCTGCCCTTGAACCGTTATTAGGTCCTATTGCCACCGGACTGGGTGAAATATTTATGTTTACTGTCGACGCCGTTCCAAACGCCGTCAATGCCGATGGCTCTATTATTTCTCCCACGGATCTTCGCTCAATCCATGACTGGATTATCCGCCCTCAACTACTCCGCGTTCCCGGTGTCGTTGAAGTCAATCCTATCGGTGGTTTTAAACGTGAAATATTAGTCACTATTGAACCCGATAACTTATTAGCCTACGGACTTACCCAAAACGATTTGCTTACTGCGATTGCTGCCAATAACGATAATCAGGGCGTGGGTTTTATCGAACACAATGGCTCGCAATTATTGTTACGAGTACCCGGTCAAATTAATAGCACACAAACGCTCGGCGAGATTCTAATTACCGAAACTAACGGACGTCCGGTACAACTCAAACAAGTCGCCCATATCAGCGAAGGCAAAGAACTCCGAACCGGCGCTGCTACTCAAAATGGCCGAGAAGTCGTAATGAGTACCGTCTTTATGCTCATTGGTGAAAACAGCCGTATCGTTGCTGATGCAGTGGCCAAGAAACTGGAGCAAATAAAAACAACACTCCCTCCCGGAATCACCCTAACAGCCGTCTATGACCGCACCACGCTCGTCAATAAAACACTTAAAACACTACAAACGAACCTACTCGAAGGTGCGTTGTTGGTCATTGTTATCCTCTTTCTATTCCTAGGCAATGTCAAGGCTGCCCTGTTGACTGCTGCAGTCATTCCTATCACCCTGTTAATGACTATAACGGGGATGGTACATACCAACGTCAGTGCTAATCTAATGAGCCTCGGCGCCTTAGATTTTGGCTTAATTGTCGATGGCGCGATTATTATTGTTGAAAACTGTCTACGTAAACTGAGCACAAACAGTGCTACACTGACATTAGAGCAGCGCTTAACCCTCGTTTTTAATGCCACAAAAGAAGTCATCCGTCCTGCTTTATTTGGCGTATTCATTATCACCGCCGTTTATATTCCTATCTTTACCCTCTCTGGGGTAGAAGGAAAAATGTTTCACCCCATGGCAATCACCGTTGTTATTGCATTAACCTGTGCGATGTTATTATCAGTCACATTAGTTCCGGCCTGTATCGCTTTACTCTTTAAAAAACCCGTTATTGAAAAAGAAAGCCTACTGATGAAGCATGCCCATGCTTGTTATCAACCACTGTTAATCATGACTGTTGATAAACGCTGGAGTGTTGTGAGTGTGGCTGCGATATTCGTACTCCTTTGCAGTTATACCGCCACTAAACTCGGCAGCGAATTTATCCCTAATTTAGATGAGGGAGATATTGCAATGCATGCGCTGCGAATTCCCGGAACATCGCTCGAACAAGCCATTCAATTACAACAACTTTTAGAAGAAAAAATTAATAACCTACCCGAGGTCGAGCGTATTTTTGCCAAAATCGGAACCGCTGAAATTGCCACCGACGCGGTTCCAGTCAGCGTTGCCGATAATTTCATTATTTTAAAACCACGGGAATTTTGGCCTAACCCTGATAAATCGAAAGCACAATTCATCGATGAACTTGCAGCCCTCGTTGAGCCCTTACCGGGAAATCGATATGAATTCTTACAACCGATACAAATGCGGTTCAATGAGCTACTGGCCGGTGTACGTGCAGAGCTTGCGATCAAAGTATTTGGCGATGATTTTGATCAACTGATTCTTTTAGGCAATGAAATTGAAAAATCAATCCGCTTGATTGATGGCATAGTAGATATTGCCATTGAACAAACCACAGGTCTACCGGTCATGACCATACTACCCAATCGGAACAAGTTGTCACAATTCGGCATCAGTATTCAAGAAATACAAGAGCAACTTTCCATTGCCTTAGGTGGCCGCATTGCCGGCCAATTTTATGAGGGTGATAGACGCACTCCCATTGTCGTACGACTCCCCGAACACCTGCGGACAGATATGGAAGCGTTAAAAAAATTTCCTATCCACAGAACTCAGGGTGACTATATTCCTTTAGAAGAACTCGCTGAATTAAAATTAGTGACTGGATACAATCAAATTTACCGTGAGAATGGCAAACGCCGTGTTGTCGTAACCGCAAATGTTCGTGGCCGGGACCTGGGAAACTTTGTTGCGGACGTTCAAAAAGCCGTTGAGCAATCTGTTGAAATACCTGCCGGTTATTGGGTTGAATTCGCTGGTACTTTTCAAAAACTTAAATCTGCATCGCAGCGTTTATCGCTAGTCGTTCCGGTCACCCTAGCACTGATCATCGGCTTATTATTTTTAGCTCTTAACTCTATAAAAGATACGCTAATTATTTTTTCAGGGGTACCTCTGGCATTAACCGGTGGTGTTTTAGCGCTTATTTTTCGAGATATTCCTTTTTCAATTTCAGCTGCAGTTGGCTTCATTGCGCTATCCGGCATTGCCATGCTCAATGGCCTCGTCATGGTCGCATTTATCAGCGACCTCAGAAAAGCCGGGCTAAGTTTAGATGCTGCTATTATTAAAGGCGCATTAACCCGTTTACGCCCTGTATTAACGACGGCCTTAGTCGCGTCCTTAGGGTTTTTCCCCATGGCAGTCAATGTGGGCATCGGTTCTGAAGTACAGCGCCCCTTAGCTACTGTCGTCATTGGTGGCATCGTTTCCTCAACCTTACTTACGCTACTCGTATTACCCGCACTTTATCGGTTATTACATCACCGTGCTGAAAAGCCCTAACATAAAACCAATACCGTTCTCATTAAGCAATAGCTTCTAATTTTGCATAAGCCAGCATCAACCATTTCATGCCGACTGCTGTAAAATTGACCTGAACTCGTTCTTGGGCTCCTTCTCCCTCAACTTGCAACACCACGCCTTCACCAAATTTCGCATGACTGACACGCTGCCCTAACTGAAAAGCCGTCTTTTGCAGACGAGATGAACGTCCTGACTTAGCCACTGAAACCGGCCGGCTAATCGTTGCACCCATTCGAATTTCCTGGATTTGCTCACTCGGAATTTCTTTTATAAAACGAGAACAAGTGGGATAGGTATCACGCCCGTATATCCGCCGAGATTCTGCATAACTCAAATACAAAATTTGCATGGCTCTCGTGATCCCCACATAACAAAGACGACGCTCTTCCTCCAGGCGACCTGGGTCTTCTATCGATCTGGGCGAGGGAAATAAACCTTCTTCAACACCAACAATAAAAACTAATTTAAACTCCAGTCCCTTGGCCGAATGTAAGGTCATTAGCTGAACACAATCATCGTATTGATCGCCCTGCGTTTCGCCCGATTCTAAGGCGGCATGGGCCAAAAATAAATCTAACTCGTTAAGGCCTTCGGCATTATCTTCTTCATAATCAAATTGACGCGCTGCATTCACTAATTCTTGTAAGTTCTCAACCCGGGCTTCGCCTTTTTCTCCTTTTTCTTTTTTATGAAAATCAATCAAGCCCGTATGCTCTACAACCTGCTGTACCTTTTCATATAACGCCAAGCCCTCCGCTTGCTCAACCACGTTATTAATAACATCAATAAAACTATTCAGAACCCTTACCGTTCTAGCTGTCACTGCACCGGAGGTTACTANTTTNCTNGCCGCCTGCCACAATGAAATACGCTCATCACGCGCAACACTGCGAAGATCTTCAATTGTTTTAGGACCAATGCCTCGATTAGGAATATTAATAACACGTTCAAATGCAGCATCATTATTTGCATTAGCGATGAGATGCAAATAAGCCAAAGCATTCTTAATTTCAGCGCGCTCAAAAAATCGTAAGCCCCCATAGACTCGGTAAGGAATCCCTCCCGACATTAATCGTTCTTCAAATAACCGTGACTGAACATTCGAACGATACAAAATGGCCGCTTCAGACCGTAACCCACCTAATTCCACCCATTTCTTAATCCGTTCTACAACAAAATAAGCTTCATCCTGCTCATTAAATGCTGCATATAAAGAAATCGGTTCTCCGTCACTGTCATCGGTCCATAACTCTTTACCCATTCGACCCTGATTATTAGCAATCAAAGCATTAGCCGCGTTAAGAATATTTGCGGTTGATCGATAATTTTGCTCCAAACGCACCACCAGATGATTCGGATAATCTGATTGAAAGCTGAAAATATTTTCTATCTTCGCCCCGCGCCAGCCATAGATAGATTGATCATCATCGCCCACGACAAATAAATTGTTTTTACCCTCTGTCAATAAACGTAACCAGGCATATTGAATCGTATTGGTATCTTGAAATTCATCAACATGCACATGCAAAAACCGTTGCTTATAAAACTGCAACAATTGCTCATTATCACGTAACAACTCATGTANTCGGAGCAATAGTTCAGCAAAATCAACCAGCCCAGAACGCACACAGATTTGCTCATACTCACGATAAAGGGTCAACATCTGCCGCTGATACAAATCGCCACTCTCCGCTATATGCTGTGCTCGTCGCCCCTCTTCTTTTTGTGCATTGATATAGCCTTGCACCTGCCGTGGTGGCCAACGTGCCTCATCCAACGCCAATGCTTTCAACAATCGTTTTATCATCCGTAATTGATCATCGGAATCAATAACCTGAAAAGCTTCTGGGAGACCCGCTTCATGCGCATGACGTCTAAGCAAACGATGCGCTAATCCATGAAAGGTCCCCACCCACATGCCCTGAACCGGATGATCTAATAACGTCTCAATACGGCCTCGCATTTCAGCCGCTGCCTTATTGGTAAAAGTCACCGCTAAAATACTTTGTGGCGAAAGGTCTTGTGTCTTAATCATCCAAGCGATACGGTGCACCAAAACACGCGTTTTACCACTACCCGCCCCGGCTAATACCAGCATTGACTGAGACGGTGCGGTAACTGCCTGACGCTGCGCATCATTTAACGATTCTATTATATGAGTAACATCCATTAAACGTATTTTTCCTATGCAAATCTGCGTGACAGTATATTTTTATAAAAATTCAGCGTATTCTAACAAAAACATCAGGACAAACACGATAACAGCGAGGTGATCTCATTATGAACTTTGACTATAAGCAATTGATAAAATCCGAAATGAATATTGGCGATAAAGAGAAAAAAATACGTCTTTATGGCGGTGCCATCGCCTTTCTTATCGCCATCATAAGCGCTAGTGTTTTTTTATTACTGTTAGCACTGGCCTTAATTGCTACCGGTTATAAGGGTTGGTGCCCTGCTTATTCCGCTTTAGGCAAGAATTCTACGGATTTAGAGACATAAAGCAACGCCTCAAAAAAATTCATAAGGGCATTATTGTATAACATAAATGTTTTACAATAATGCCCTGATTGATGATCTTCCTCTACTCATCGCCTTTCTTATATTCTCCCTCAATGACATTTTCATCTTTCGATTGCGTCTGTCCTTGTCGCTGAAACGGGCCACCACCGGCCATGACCACTAATTGCCGCTCAATCAAATAAGTCACTAATTTTTTTCGGGTATACGGTATTAAACAAATAAAACCGGTAATATCGGTAAAAAAACCCGGCGTTAATAAAAAGGCTCCCCCGACAAGTAAAACAGGACCTTCCAACATTTCCATTGCCGGTACTTTTCCTTTGGCCATTCCTTGTTGAAAACGCTGCCATGTTTCAAAACCCTGCTGACGCAACATCCATGCCCCTAAAACAGCGGTAAAAACTACCAACAAAACTGTTGGAAACACGCCAATGAGACCACCCATCTTTAATAAAAAATAAATTTCCAGAAAGGGGACCATTAAAAATATTAAAAACATAATTCTCAAAGGGTTCATGACTCTTATCTCACTTATTATTTAATGATGCTAAAAAATTCTTGATTCTCATACACACTAACACCTTATAATAAGCAGTTAAATGTTTTTATGTAGACGACCGATGACCTCCAATTTTCTTATCATCTATTGCACTTGCCCCACCAAAGAGGTCGCAGAAAAAATAGCGACGACGGTCATTGAAAACAAACTTGCCGCTTGCGCCAATATTGTACCCAACATCACATCTATTTACCGCTGGCAAGGCAAAATCACGACCGACCAAGAGCACTTATTATTACTTAAAACTGACCAAACACATTACCCGGAGATTGAGCGTATCATTCTAACTAACCACCCCTACGATATCCCTGAAATAATTGCCACGCCCGTACAACACGGCCAAACTGATTACCTTAACTGGATTCGCTCATGCCTTTCATAAAATTCTGGGCGCTTATCCTAATCACTTTGGGATGCCAACAAACCTATGCACTCACCAATAATGACCTGCTTCCACCTGATCAAGCATTTAAATTTTATGCACAATCTTTAGACAGCAAAACAATCAACGTTCATTGGCAAATTGCCGAGGGTTACTACCTCTATCGGGAAAAAATAACCCTTACGATACCCAATACTAACCATGTCAAACTGGGCGCTTACACCCTTCCACATGGCATACCCAAGTCAGATGAGGCTTTTGGCGAGGTTGAAATATTTCATAATGCGCTCAGTTTCTCCATCCCTGTTGTGCAATCTATAGACCCGCCTGCCCCTTTTGAATTAAAAGCAGGTTTTCAAGGTTGTGCGGAGGTCGGTGTTTGCTATCCACCGATGAGCAAAACCATTACTATTGAACCCAGCCCCATTCAATCAAATGCCACCCAAAAAGCGATTGCACCAGAAACAAACAACTATTCTGAACAAGATCAAATTGCTCGGAACTTAAGTGAGAAAAGCTATGGATTAATATTAGCGAGCTTTTTTGGCTTTGGGCTCCTGTTAGCCTTTACCCCTTGTATTTTTCCAATGATCCCTATTCTTTCAGGCATCATTGTGGGGCAAAAAGGCCCGGTCACGGCTTGGCGAGGCTTTATCTTATCGTTGAGTTATGTCCTGGCCGGCGCGGTCGCTTATACCGCATTTGGTATTTTAGCCGCATTATTTGGCAGTAATCTGCAAGCTGAATTACAACAACCTTGGATTATCGCCTCATTTAGTGGAATATTCATTCTCTTGTCACTATCCATGTTTGGCTTTTATAATCTTGAATTACCACAGTCATTACAAAACCGCCTGAATAATGCCAGTAATCAGCAAAAAAACCAGGGCATTATAAGCGCCGCCATTATGGGCGCATTATCTGCGCTAGTTGTCGGTCCCTGCGTTGCAGCACCTCTGGCCGGCGCGTTAATTTATATCGGTCAAACTGGAGACGTTCTACTCGGCGGGTCAGCACTCTTCTTAATGGGGCTTGGCATGGGTATGCCACTACTCGCCATTGGCGCGTCGGCAGGCACTTTATTACCCAAAACAGGAGCATGGCTAAATACCACAAAAGCTATATTCGGTGTTGTTATGCTCGCCGTTGCCGCCTGGATGCTCGACCGCATCCTCCCAGCTTCTATTATGATGGCACTCTGGGCTGCTCTACTGATTATTCCAGCTATTTACATGAATGCAATAGAACCACTGCCGCACCCCAGTAACGGCTGGAAAAAGCTGTGGAAAGGGGTGGGTTTAATCATGCTGGTTTACGGTATTATCCTGATCATTGGTATTGCAACAGGCAGCACTAACCCTTTACAACCCTTGAATCATTTTAATCAAGCGACAAAAACACCCGAGCATTCCCTTACCTTTGAGCGCATCACTTCTCTAGACGAACTGAACCAAAAACTATCTCAGGCACAACAGCAACAACAACCGGTCATGTTGGATTTCTATGCTGACTGGTGTATTTCCTGTAAAGAAATGGAAGCCTATACCTTCTCTAATAACGCCGTACAAAAAGAACTCTCTCAGTTTATGTTGTTACAAGCAGATGTAACCGCTATGACTGCAGATGACAATGCTTTATTAAAACACTTTAATTTGATTGGCCCCCCCGCCATCTTATTTTTTGATGCCGATAAAAATGAACAAGAACATTTACGTCTAGTCGGCTATAAAGCAGCCGATGATTTCTTAAACCACGTAAAACAAGCCCGATAAATGTCTCTGTTCCAATCCCGCATGGCCTTAATGAGTATTGCTATTGCCGCTCTTTTACTGGGCCTTTCAAGCCAACACTTTTTTTCTTCCCCTGCGCCTGAAACAGCACCTCCACTCGCAAAGATAGTCTTACCGGATTTATCGGATACGCCACGCTCACTCGCTGACTGGAGTGGAAAAAAGCGAGTCATCAACTTCTGGGCGACCTGGTGCCCACCGTGTCGTAAAGAAATACCTGCATTGATAGCACTGCAAAAGAATTTAGCCTACGACGATGTACAGGTTATCAGTATTGCTATTGAGGACAAACAATCCGTTCAGTCTTTTCTGGAAGACTACCCTGTTAACTTTCCCGTCTTAATCGCCGGCGATGATGGCATCGCTCTCTCTAAGGAAATGGGCAATCATGTCAACGCCATACCTTTTACTGTTTTTGTTAATGAAAATGACATAATCCAAAAATCCCATGCCGGTGAGATATCGTTATTGGAATTACAAGAATTGATTCATTCAGACTAAAGTTTAATTCCTACAATACGACACCAATCACCCTCATAAACAGGTTCCTGCAACTGACAAAAGGGACTGTAGGCTTCCATAACATGACCTGCCTGCTCACTAAGAATCCCTGAAAGCACTATATGCCCGCCAGAATTTAGTAATGTTAAAATTGGCTGAACCATTTCAATCAAGGGATTAGCTAAAATATTGGCAACAACAATATCAGCCTGAATCGCTGGGCAATCATCGGGCAAATAACAATCTATTTTCGAGTCAATATTATTTTTGGCTGCATTATTTTTCGTCGCGGTAATCGCTTGTGTATCAATATCCACTGCAGCAACATGATTAGCTCCCAGCAACACACTCGCAATCGCTAAAATGCCCGAACCACAGCCATAATCAAGAACAATCTTGTCCTTTAAGTCATAGCGCGCCAGCCACTCTAAACACAAGGCCGTTGTAGCATGCGTCCCCATCCCAAAGGCAAGTCCTGGGTCTAAGGTCATACAAACTGTTTCGGGCGACTCTTGCTCAGACCCACTGGGGCAGACCCACAGCCGATCACCAAACAACATCGGCTTAAAATGCGCCATCCATGTTCGTTCCCAAACTTGGTCTTGTAAAATATCCAGTCGCCAGTCTTTTAATGAAAACCTAGGAAATTGTTGACCCACCAAAAGTTCTACAACTTCTGCATGAACAGACATCTCGAATAACGCAACCACTCGCGTTTGTTCCCAGATCTTTGTTTCCCCCAGCTCAGGCTCATAAATAGGCTCGTCAAGCGCGTCCAAATAAGTAACCGACACTGCACCCAACTGACTAAAAAGATCCGATAACGCCGGGGCATGCTGCTGATCCGTGATAACAGACAACTGTTTCCAACTCATGAACGCGCCTTAACCATAGAGTAAGTAGCGTGAAAGAAAATTATTCTAGCCACTGCCGTCAATAAAATTAACTGATTTACATTCCTAGCTTTTTTTCCAGGTAGTGAATGTTTTGAGAACCGACAGCAAAAGCATTATCTGCCATTATCTCACGCTGCAAAGGTATGTTTGTTTTAATCCCACCGATAATCATTTCTTCCAAAGCTGTCCGCATTCTGGCAATGGCACTATCCCGATTATCCCCATGCGCAATCAATTTACCAATCATTGAATCATAATGCGGCGGCACCGTATAACCATAGTACAGATGGGTTTCACAACGAATACCCGGTCCACCCGGAAAATGAAGTGTATCAATAGTCCCGGGGCAAGGCATAAATGTTTTAGGGTCTTCCGCATTGAGACGACACTCAATGGCATGCCCCGTTAATCTAACCTCATCTTGGGTAATCGACAAGGGCTCACCGGCTGCAATACGTAACTGTTCTTTAACAAGATCCACACCGGTGACCATTTCAGTGACCGGATGTTCAACCTGAATACGGGTATTCATTTCAATAAAAAAGAACTCGCCCTTCTCATACAAAAACTCAAAAGTCCCGGCACCATGGTAACCAATCTCAATACAAGCATTAGCACAACGCTCCCCCATCATTTTACGTTGCTCTTCTGTAATGCCCGGAGCTGGCGCTTCCTCGACTACTTTTTGATGGCGCCGTTGCATTGAACAATCGCGCTCACCGAGGTGAATGGCATTGCCGTGCATATCGGCTAAAATCTGGAACTCGATATGGCGCGGGTCTTCAAGAAACTTCTCCATATAGACCGTATCATTACCAAACACCGTGCCTGCTTCAGTCTTGGTTAATAAAATAGCATTTAACAACGAGGCTTCCGTATGGACCGTACGCATACCACGACCGCCACCACCACCTGCCGCTTTAATAATAACCGGGTATCCAATTTCCCGAGCCATTTTTAAATTCGTTTCAGCGTGCGCTGTTAAAGGATCACCATTCCCGGGAACACAAGGTATATTAGCTGCTTGCATTGCACGCTTTGCCTCAATCTTGTCACCCATCTGACGAATAGTATCGCCATCAGGCCCAATAAATACAAAACCACTCTCTTTTACTTTATCTGAAAACGCAGCATTTTCAGATAAAAAACCATAACCCGGGTGAATAGCTTCCGCATCGGTCACCTCCGCCGCACTAATCAGCGCAGGAATATTCAAATAACTTTCACTCGAGGGGGCAGGGCCAATACAAACAGACTCGTCGGCTAACCGAACATGCTTTAAATTTCTGTCTGCTTCAGAATACACAGCGACCACCTTAACGCCTAGCTCGCGACAGGCACGTAAAATTCGCAGCGCAATTTCGCCCCGATTAGCAATAACGATTTTATCAAACATTGTTTTTTATCTATTTAAATACGGTTTATTAAAAACACGTGTTATTCAATCACAAAAAGCGGCTGTCCATATTCAACGGCTTGTGCATTTTCAACCAAAATTTTGGTAATCGTACCACTGGCTTCCGCTTCGATTTGGTTTAAAATCTTCATGGCTTCGATAATACACAGGGTCTCACCTTCACTAACTCTCTGTCCCACATTCACAAAAACTTTTGAGCCCGGTGAAGCTGACGCATAAAAAGTACCCACCATGGGTGACTTCACAACATGACCTGCATAGTCATCAGCAGCTGGCTGTTGCTGGCTCTCACTCACTAATGGCGCCGCAACAGGAGCTGCCACAGGAGCTGCCACAGGAGCTGCCACAACCGGTGCTGCTACCACAGCATTGGCTGAATACCGACTGATGCGAACGGATTCCTCACCTTCAGTAATCTCGAATTCAGCAATATCGGATTCTTCAATTATTTCGATTAATTTTTTTATTTTTCTAATATCCATTACCTTATCTCGCGAGTAAAATTTGATGAGCGGCCGTTAAGGCCATATGATAGCCGTTTTCGCCAAACCCAGAAATAACCCCCTCGGCTATATCTGAGAAATAAGAGTGTTTCCTAAAAGTTTCCCGAGCGTACACATTTGACAAATGAACTTCTATAAAAGGAATTTGAACAGCTAAAACAGCATCACGAATTGCCACACTGGTATGTGTAAATGCAGCCGGGTTAATAATAAACATATCAACGCCGCCAGCCCTCCCCTGATGGATTAAATCAATAATTTCATGTTCTGCATTGCTTTGATGAAACTTAAGCGCATGCCCGAGTTGTGTCGCTAATACCTCAAGGTCACTCTGAATACTTGCAAGCGTTGCGTGACCGTATAACTCAGGCTCTCGAGTCCCTAAAAGATTAAGATTAGGCCCATTAATTACGGTTATCGCTGCCATTTAATCGCTTATTTCATCCTCAATTATTCATTTAAACTTAGAGCTAACTGCCCCGATGGTTCATTCTGCCTAAATTAGCCACAATTGTCCATATCATTGTCTTTTAGAACCAAATAATAGCACTTTCCTGTATTTTAGAGACTTTAATGCCCTTATCCTAGCTATTAAAGCGATACTCTTTTCTGCGTTTTATCATAGACACTACTAATAAGTATTGATTAACAGTATAATCTCGTTCTGAAATTTTAGGATTCGTTATGCAAATCGGCTCCATCCAATTAAAAAACAATCTTTTTTTAGCCCCGATGGCGGGCGTAACAGATCGCCCGTTCAGGCAACTCTGCAAGAATTTCGGTGCGGGTCTGACTGTTTCTGAAATGGTATCGTCCAACCCCAACCTACGAAACCATTACCGCACCCAGCTAAAAAGCAACCACAGCGGTGAAACAGAACCGCGAGTCGTTCAAATTCTAGGAACAAACCCGAAGCAAATGGCAGTTGCGGCACATTACAATGCGGATCAGGGCGCTCAAATCATTGATATCAACATGGGTTGTCCTGCTAAAAAAGTATGCGCCGTGGCCGCAGGCTCAGCCTTACTAAAAGACGAAGCACTGGTCGGCAAGATCCTTGATGCGGTTGTTCAAGCCGTTAAATTGCCGGTCACCTTAAAGATCAGAACCGGTTGGGATACTGAAAACCGTAATGCGCTTAAAATTTCAAAAATCGCCGAAGAATCAGGTGTTTCCGCCCTCACTATCCATGGCAGAACCCGTGCTTGTCGCTTTTCCGGTAATGCTGAGTACGACACTATCAAAAAAATTAAAGCGCAGAGCCGAATACCTATTATTGCCAACGGTGATATTAATAGTGTCCAAAAAGCCAAAGCAGTATTAGACTACACTCAAGCCGATGCGGTTATGATTGGTCGTGCCGCACAGGGGCAGCCNTGGATCTTTACCGAAATAAACCATTACCTAAACCATGGTGAACTGCTGCCTCCTGTCNCTTTGGCAGAAAAACAAATCACTTTACAGCAACATCTAGAGGCGCTTTACCTCTTTTATGGTGATAAAATGGGCGTTCAAATAGCCCGTAAACATATTAACTGGTACTTCAACCCTATTGGACTCATTCCTAACACCTTGAAGCATAAAATTAATCAAGCACTCGTTCCCACAGAACAAATGCATTGGGTTAATAATGCATTCGAATTATTTAGCGATTAATCATGACTAACCCAAGCAAAGATAGTGAGACCAATAACATGACGCAACGCAATGCNACACCCTTAGCCACGCATGTCAGAACAGCAGTTATGGACTATTTTGAACACCTAAGTGACCATGAAAATGACGAACTTTACACTATTGTCATTCGAGAAGTAGAAAAACCAATGCTTGAAGTTACTTTAGAACAAGCCGGTTACAACCAATCTAAAGCGGCTAAAATACTCGGCATCAGTCGTAGTACACTGCGTAAAAAAATCGCCCAATACCGTATCTCCTAACCTTACTTTAACTGAACTAAACACTGACATTATGGACCTTAGAATAAGCCGTGCGCTCATTAGCGTNTCTGATAAAACCGGCATTATTGATTTTGCCCGCCAACTNCATAATCTGGGAATTGAAATACTCAGTACCGGCGGCACTGCCCAGCAACTNACTGAACACCGTATNCCCGTGACTGAAGTCTCCGACTATACCGGCTTTCCTGAGATGATGTCCGGGCGTGTNAAAACATTACACCCCAAGGTTCATGGCGGCATATTAGGCCGTCGCGGCATCGATGACAAGGTTATGGCAGAACATGGCATTCTCCCTATTGATATGGTTGTGGTTAACTTATACCCCTTCCAACAAACCATAGCAAACCCCGATTGTTCTTTTGAAACAGCCATAGAGAATATAGATATTGGCGGCCCAACCATGATTCGCGCTGCTGCTAAAAATCATGCCAGCATTTCAGTTATCGTAGACCCAACCGACTATCAAAACACTGTCGATGAACTCACCACAAATAAAGGGGCGCTATCACAGGAAAGCCGTTTTAAACTGGCCCGTAAGAGNTTTGANCATACCGCCCACTATGACAGCGCTATAGCAGGCTATTTAAACAACCTAGATAACAANCCCTTCCCTGAAAATCTAAATCTGCAATTTAAGCAGTCACAAATCATGCGTTACGGTGAAAACCCTCACCAAAAGGCAGCTTTTTATTGTGAAGCCAACCCCGCCTCAGGGACTCTGGCCGCAGCCCAACAACTGCAAGGAAAAGCATTATCTTATAATAATATTGCCGATGCTGATGCCGCTTTGGAATGCGTTAAATCTTTTNCCAACTTACCCGCTTGCGTTATTGTCAAACACGCTAACCCTTGCGGCGTTGCCATTGCAGAGAACCTACTTGAAAGTTACAACCGTGCTTACCAGACAGACCCCACTTCCGCNTTTGGCGGAATTATNGCTTTCAATCAACCCCTAGACGAACTCACCGCAAAAACAATTATCGAACGACAATTTGTCGAAGTCATTATCGCCCCTTCTCTTGACCATGGCGCCCGTACTATTCTGCAAACAAAGCCTAATGTTCGCGTCATGGAAACAGGCTCATGGCCACTAAAATCTCCCCCCAGTTATGATTTCAAACGTGTAACCAACGGACTACTGGTTCAAGATAATGACATAGGTCAAATTACTGCCAAAGACATTACCGTTGTCAGCAAACGACAACCGACCCAAGAAGAACTTAACGATATGATTTTTGCCTGGAATGTCGCTAAATTTGTTAAATCTAATGCTATTGTTTACGCCAAAAATCAACAAACCATTGGTGTTGGCGCTGGACAAATGAGTCGTGTTTATTCAGCACGGATTGCCGGCATTAAAGCCGCTGATGAAAACTTAGAAGTCGCAGGTTCAGCCATGGCCTCAGATGCTTTCTTCCCATTCAGAGACGGCATTGATTCAGCTGCAGAAGCTGGGATTACCGCAGTCATCCAACCCGGCGGATCCATTCGGGATGAAGAAATAATTACCGCTGCGGATGAACATAATATGACCATGGTCTTTACCGCTATGCGGCATTTCAGACACTGATTCTAGCCCCCAACTGACACATTCATACTCAACAGATAAACGTTACTCATGAACATTCTAATCATAGGAGGCGGTGGCCGCGAACATGCTTTAGCCTGGAAGGCCCGTCAATCAGAACAAGCCANCACCGTTTATGTTGCCCCCGGAAACGCTGGCACAGCCCTTGAACCCGGCATAGAAAATGTAACCATCGACGCAACAAATATTGATGCTTTAATCATCTTCGCACAAAAAAACAACATTGCCCTGACTATTATTGGCCCTGAGGTTCCCCTTGTTGCCGGCATTGTAGACCGCTTTCAAGCAATGGGGCTTAACTGTTTTGGCCCCCATGCGGCAGCAGCGCAATTAGAAGGCTCGAAAACCTTTTGTAAAAACTTTATGGCCCGCCATGACATCCCTACGGCCGAATACCAAACCTTTACCGATATTCATTCAGCAATCCGTTATATTCAGAAAAAAGGCGCCCCTATTGTAGTTAAAGCCGATGGACTCGCGGCTGGAAAAGGCGTTATCGTTGCCCAGACTGAATCAGAGGCCATTACTGCCGTTCAAGATATGCTAGCCGGCAATGCTTTTGGCGAAGCGGGTCATCGTGTTGTTATTGAAGAATTTTTACCGGGTGAAGAGGCCAGCTTTATTGTTATCGCTGACGGTAAAACCGCCCTCCCCATGGCGACCTCTCAAGACCACAAGGCTCTCAATAACGGCGACTTGGGTCCGAATACAGGCGGCATGGGCGCCTATTCTCCGGCCCCTTTAGTGACACCAGAAATACACCAACGGGTTCTCGATGAAATCATTCAACCCACATTAGATGGGATGATTGCTGACGGCATGCCCTATACCGGTTTCTTATACGCCGGTTTAATGATCAGCCCAAACGGCACTTTAAAAGTTCTGGAATATAATTGCCGCTTTGGCGACCCTGAAACCCAACCTATTATGATGCGATTACAAAGCGATTTAGTTGAATTGTGTTTAGCCGCTTTAGACCATCGTCTACACGAAAAAACAACCGTTTGGGATGAGCGACCCGCCTTAGGGGTCGTTCTCGCTGCAGGCGGCTATCCCGAAAGCTACAAAAAAGGCAATATTATTGAAGGACTGAACTCAGCAACGACACCCGAGCAAAAAATATTCCACGCGGGTACTTGTTTAGAAAAGAACCAAACAGTCACGGCAGGTGGCCGCGTTCTTTGTGCCTGTGCCTTAGGTAACAACCTAAGCGATGCCCAAACCAATGCTTATCAATTAGTGAGCACCATACACTGGGAGCAAATGTATTATCGAACCGACATTGGCTTCAAAGCGCTAACTTAACGCCCCCCTGAAACCTGACACACCATTAACCGTCAATGCTGTTTTAACAACGACAGACTGCGGTTAATGCTGGAAGAATTGCCGCATCATCTTAATCATGTCGCCGTGATCATTCACCCCCGCACTCTCTCGCAGGCTGTGCATCGCCCACATGGGATTCCCTAAATCGACAGACCGTATGCCTAATTTAGCTGAAACAATTGGACCAATCGTGCTCCCGCAACCTAAATTGGTTCGATGTGAATATTTCTGCACCGGCACACCCGCCTGATGGCACCAATCGACACACATGGCTTCAGCAATATTGTCCGTCGCATAACGCTGATTAGCATTCACTTTTATAACGGGTCCCTTATTGACGCTGACACGATGTTTCGGCTCATAAGCCCAGGAAAAACTGGGTTGGTAAGCATGTGCCATATCCACACTCATCATAAAACTTTGGCTTAAAGCCCTAAAATAACTTTCTTTACCGGCTAACATTGACTCGCCTATGCGCATCAAGACATCCGGTAAAAAACTCCCGGAGGCCCCTTTGGTGCTTTCACTACCAATCTCTTCATGATCAAAAAAAGCACAAACTTTCGTTGCCGATGACGCCATCACCTCATCATTTAAAAATGCGGCAACTGCGGCATGGCAAGACGCTAAATTGTCTAATTGAGAACTTGCTAGAAACTCATCGTTCAGGCCCCACAATGTTCCCTGCTGCGTATCATAACTGCAAAGCTCCCAAGATAAAATAGCAGACCCACATAGCCCTGATTGAGCCGCAATTAATTCTTTAAACTGCAAGGATTCTGGCAACACATCTTCGACTGTTGCCAATATTAGCGGTAACGCTGTTTGTTTATCTAACTTTAACCCCTCGTCATTCACCTTATTATTCATGTGAATCGCCAAATTTGGCAGCCTCAATAACGGCTTTTCAAACAGGACTGTCTTATTATTTATCGTCCCGTCCTCATCCCTATAACTTACACAACCGGCTAAACTTAAATCCCGGTCAGCGTAAGTTGCCAAAATCGGACTCCCATAAACTTCAACGCCCACTCTTAATAACCCAGCGTCAATAGAACTCGCATTGGGTTTAACACGCAGACCCGGCGAATCGGTATGCGCACCAATAATATTAAACCCGCGTTCAACTAAAGGCTCATGACCAACTATAAACGCAACAATAGAAGACCCCCCTCTCACAACATAATAACGCCCCTTTGCCATCAAGTCCCATTCAATCTTTTCATCTAAGGGGCTAAAACCATGGGCATGCAATTGCTGCTTAACGGTCTCAACCGCATGCCAAGGACTTGGCGAAGCATCAATAAACGCTAATAACGCTTCTGCCTGTTCACGATAAAAATCAGTTCTCTTCATCAGCCTTTTCCAGATGTAGTGAAATTGAATTAATGCAATAGCGAAGACCCGTCGGCAAAGGCCCATCTTCAAAAACATGTCCTAGATGCGCATCACAATGTTTACAGGTCACCTCGATTCGCCGCATTCCATGACTCATATCTTCAATTTGACAAATATTTTCAGAATTCAAAACATCCCAAAAACTCGGCCACCCGGAACCTGAATCAAATTTTGTCACAGAATCAAACAGCGGCTGAGCACAACAAGCACAATGATAGATACCATGATCATGACAATCCGTATATTCACCTACAAAAGGCGCCTCGGTACCTTTACCACGACAAACGGCGTATTGCTCAGGGGTTAACTGGTTCTTCCAATCTGCATCACACATTTGTTTTTTAGACATAATTCCCTCATTACTGATTACTTTACCTTATTAACACTAAAATAACGCCGCCCTTTATAGCAATTAAGGGCCATAAAATGGCCGTTAAAACTATTAAAATCGGTTAATTTTTTTGTACAATATCGACCCTGTAGTGCAGTTTATTTACACCCATTGGGACTATGATATAATTTATTATATTTTTAATTTAAACTAATAAAACTCACATCAATGACTAATAACATCCCCTTGGGACTGGAATTAATGGGCCTTGGCATGGGCATTGTATTCTTATTTTTGGTGTTACTTATTTGTAGCATTTCAATCATGTCCTTCTGCATACAACGATTCCAATCAATACCCGCGGAGACAGCCCCCACGACAACAAACCAAGAAATTGATAGTAATATTGTGGCTGCGATTACCATTGCTGTAAACCGCTATCGCACGAAATAATTTAAAACATTTGCAAAACCAAACAAAGCATCCGAATGCTTTTACATAACCCAAATTTAAGTCAGTAACAAGGAAAATGAGTATGGCAACAGCAAATCAACCTATCGGCATAACCGAGGTCGCCTTACGTGATGCTCATCAATCTATTCTGGCAACACGCTTACGAATAGAAGATATGCTGCCCATTTGTGGAAAACTTGATCAAGTTGGCTACTGGTCAATTGAATCCTGGGGTGGCGCTACGTTTGACGCCTGTATTCGCTACTTAGGCGAAGACCCCTGGGAACGGTTACGACTCCTGAAAGATGCTATGCCCAACACCCCGCAACAAATGTTATTCCGAGGTCAGAATATTCTCGGCTATCGCCACTACGCGGATGATGTTGTCGACAAATTTGTTGAGCGCTGCGCCATCAACGGTATTGATGTTTTCCGAATTTTCGATGCCATGAATGATATGCGCAATATCGAACGCGCGGTCAACGCGGTACTGGAAACAGACAAACATGCACAAGGAACACTTTCATACACCGTTAGCCCGGTCCACAATATTGATTTATGGGTCAGTTTAGGCAAACGAATTGAAGATATGGGCGCTCACTCCATTTGCATTAAAGATATGGCAGGCTTATTAACGCCCTATGACGGCTACGAGTTAGTGAGTAAACTCAAAGCCAGCGTTGATATTCCCATCCATATGCATTGCCATGCTACAACCGGCCTCAGCGTTGCTACTTATATTAAAGCCATTGAAGCAGGTCTTGATAATGTAGATACCGCTATTTCATCGCTGAGTATGACTTATGGACACAGCCCCACCGAAACCATTGTCACCAGTCTACAAAACCAAGCCACTCAAACCGGCCTGGACTTAACCTTGCTAGAAGAAATTGCCGCCTACTTTAGGGATATTCGTAAAAAATATGCGCAATTTGAAGGCAGTTTAAAAGGTGTAGACGGCCGAATATTAGTGAGCCAGGTGCCCGGCGGCATGCTCACTAACATGGAAAGCCAACTTAAAGAGCAGGGCGCTGCTGATAAATTTGATGCCGTTCTGGAAGAAATTCCTCGCGTCCGGGAAGACCTTGGCTTCATTCCCCTAGTCACGCCCACCTCACAAATTGTGGGTACACAAGCCGTCATTAATATCCTCACCGGTGAACGCTATAAAACCATCACAAAAGAGTCTGCTGGAGTCCTGAAAGGCGAATATGGCACCACCCCAGCCCCCGTTAATAAAACGTTACAAGAGCGCGTCCTTAACGGCGAATCTGCCATTACTTGTCGTCCTGCAGATAAAATTCTACCGGAAATGAATAAGCTCATTGAACATGTTAAAGACAAAGCTCAAGTTCAGAATGTAACACTGGCTAAAAACATTGAAGAAGACGCTTTAATTGATGGCCTGTTTTATCAAGTCGGTTGGAAGTTTATCCAAAACCGCGGTAACCCAAGTGCTTTTGAGGCAGCACCCGATCCTGAAGCTTTTGCAAAGGCCCATGCCTTTTCAGAACAACCCCCCATCGAAACTTACACGGTTACTGTCGAGGGTAAAAACTACCACGTCGCTGTCGGACCCGGTGATGCCGATTTTGATATTCAACCCGCGGCGGCAGGCGCAGAACCCACAATACCCTCAACTGTCAGTTCCGGAGAAACTATAACCTCCCCTATGGCCGGCAATATTTTCAAAATCAATACGACTGTCGGTGCTACCGTCTCAGAAGATGAAATCACTATAATCCTTGAGGCTATGAAAATGGAAACAGAAATTCGAACTAAATTTGGCGGCACTGTTTCTGCCATCCATGTTAAAGAAGGCGATGCGGTCGCGGTCGGACAAGTCCTTATTACCCTGTAAATATAAAACTAAACCATCCTTATCTAAATAATATCTTTAAAAAATAGCCATGGAAAATCTGACCTTACTCTGGGAAAGCACCGGAATATATAATCTAGAAAGTGGCCAAGCCATTATGATGGCTGTTGGCTTTTTACTGATTTTTCTCGCCATTAAAAAAGGTTTTGAACCCCTATTNCTTCTCCCTATTGGTTTTGGCGCCATTTTAAGCAACATCCCTGGCTCCGGAATGACCGAANCCGGTGGCATTCTTTACTATTTATATGGCGGCATTAAAACCGGTATTTTCCCATTGCTTATTTTTATGGGCGTGGGTGCTATGACTGATTTTGGCCCCATGTTAGCTAACCCTAAGACCTTACTCCTTGGTGCCGCCGCACAATTCGGGATCTTTGCTACCCTTCTTGGCGCTTTAGCACTCAACGCTATTCCAGGACTGGACTTTACCCTCAAAGATGCTGCCGCCATTGCGATCATCGGCGGTGCTGATGGACCCACAGCGATTTATGTCGCCTCAAAGCTCGCGCCTGCACTACTCGGTGCGATTGCGGTTGCCGCCTACTCTTACATGGCGTTGGTACCGTTAATCCAGCCTCCTATTATGCGCGCCCTAACAACGCCTGAAGAACGTAAAATTGAAATGCATCAACTTCGGCACGTGAGCCAAACAGAAAAGATCATTTTCCCACTTGCTCTCATTCTCTTAACCGCATTATTACTGCCTTCTGCAACACCGCTCATTGGTATGTTCTGTTTTGGTAACCTAATGAGTTCTTGCGGTGTTGTTGACCGACTCAGCAATACCAGCCAAAATGCGCTGATCAATATTGTTACTATTTTCCTTGGGCTTGCTGTCGGCTCTAAGCTTAATGCCGAATCCTTCCTTCAGCCAGAAACATTAGGCATTCTGACCTTAGGCGCGATTGCCTTTTGCATTGGTACCGCTACCGGCGTACTGATGGCAAAACTCATGAATGCTTTCAGCAAAACACCCATTAATCCTTTAATTGGTGCTGCTGGCGTTTCTGCAGTACCAATGGCTGCTCGGGTGGCAAATAAAGTCGGCCTTGAAAACAACCCACACAACCACCTGCTCATGCATGCAATGGGGCCAAATGTAGCCGGCGTCATTGGCTCTGCGGTTGCAGCAGGGATTTTATTAAACTTGGTTCATTAAGATAGGCGACTTTTACTCTCATTCACGGGACGAATAAGCTCAAGAGATCCTACAAAAAAGCCATAATACTGATAATTTACACCAGATTCATGGGGTTCAGTCCATGCAATTATTTTAGGTACGTTTCCGGCTAGAAGGCTTTTAGCGTGATGAGTAACTGCTCATCCTGGCTAACGACAACAGACTGTAAAACAGCCTTAAGCATTTTTTGCTTAACATCCCGATCGTGTAATTGATAAAGCTCCACTTTAGTCAACGCTTTGCCGACAATCTTTTGAATAACTGCTTGAATTTTCTCAACCGTGGCGATAGGCATATGCGCTATTTCAATAGCCTCCACTGTTGGCTGAATCAAAAAGAACTGGCTCGTTTCAGGGTTGTATTCAACTTTTCCAGAAACTTTAACAAGTCCTTGACTCTGAATCGCACCCAAAATACTCAACGAAATTTGAATTGAGAAGTGAATGCGATCACTCCCCTCAATAAGATCTACCTGCGGATAACTTAAACTAATGCGATATAAATGACTGCGTTTCTCCATCGGTTTAATTGCAGATAAATGATCTTGCAATGCCTGCTCAGAAACCGAGATGGTATAGCTAAAAGCACTAACACCTGTCGTAAATAACAATAAAAAACAGCCCGTAGCCAGCCTAAAACTACTAAAAAACACAGCCTTACACTATTAAAAAGATTTAATAGCTAACACAAGTCCTGAAGCAAACAAAAAGGCGGCAAAAATTTTACTGTACTTGTCATTATCAATCTTCTGATAAACAACCTCTTCGGTTAACAAAAACATAATGACTCCAACATGCAAAAAGGCCATATTATTACTGTATGACAACTCATAACTGTCCACTAAAAAGAACAACGTTACAATCTGAAAAACGGCAAAGGTCGCATAACAAACTGCCACCGTAACGCGCGTCATATCCTTTTGATATTGCTTCCCATGCACAATCGCCGTCAATAACGATCCACCGAGATTTGTTAAACCATGAACAATACCCATGACGGCCAAATAAGTTTTCTCATATCCAACCAGAGATACCATCATTTTCTCAACTTTTTCTGAATAGCTTTTTAACGCAACAAAAATTAAAAACAACCCAACTAATAAGCCAATATTAATTTTGGCAGCCGTAACAATAAATAAAAATAACACCACAAATGGAATGGTATAAATCAAGACATTTTTATAAAAACCAATATCAATATGACTATAGTGTTTAAGAATCTGGAATGAATTAATTGCAATAGAAATAGGCAAAAGNGTAATCAATGCATCTAAGAAATCATAACCCAATAACAATAACAACGGCGTTCCAAACAACAAAACACCCACGCCAAAGATTGACTGAATAACTGACGTTGCGATAACGGTTAATAATATATCGACTGGCATAAGCCCCCTCGTGACCTTATAAAAGCATTAAATAAACTTAATTATGCCATAGATATGATATTGATCGCACGAATAACACAACGGCTATTACACGGCTAACAACAACGAGAGTGCGGAAAAATACAACTGAATCGACTCCCTTCTCCTACTTTACTGGTAATTATTAATTTAGAATCATGATTAGCCAACACATGCTTAACGATAGCCAACCCCAAGCCTGTTCCGCCTTTTTCACGACTACGCCCCACGTCAACCCGATAAAAACGTTCTGTTAGCCGTGGAATATGCTCCTCTGCTATACCATCGCCATAATCTTGCACCTCAAACTTAACGCCGCTCGAAACCACTTTCCAACTAATATCAATTTTTGAATCTTCATCGGAGTATTTCATCGCATTAACGATCATGTTGGTAAAAACACTCTCCAGATCTTTGGCTTTACCCCGAATCTTCAACCCTGACTGAAGCGATAAATTTAGCCGAGAATGTAACGTATCAATACCATCGCCCGAAAGACACAAACGGGCAAGCACCTCTGACACATCAATAGAGTCAAGCAATTCTAGCGATTCAATATCCTCGTCAGGTTTACATTCAAGGCGTGCTAATAAAAGCAAGTCCTCAACCAATCCCTCCATTCGCGAGGTCTGCTGCGCCATTCTAGAAAAACTGTCAGTCAGAAAAGTTGATGCCCCATCATCGGTATCTTGAAGGGTTTCCACATAACCTTTTATAACAGTTAAAGGCGTTCGCAACTCATGCGATACATTCGCTATAAAATCACGCCGCACATCTTCAACTTTCTTTAATTTAGTTACGTTTTGAGCTAATAATAACCGCAGGTCATTATTATGAACCAGAAACCTGAACTCTAAAAAGATCCCTTTATTAACCGGCGAGGTAATAACAACCGTTTCACTTAAATCTCTGGTGCTCAAATAATTTACTAATAACGGGTGATTGACAACACTTAAAACATGAGCACCTAAATTTTTCTTCTTTAACCCAATAAGCTCTCTGGCCGAATCATTAAACCACTCAATCTCATCATCTAAATTAAGCACAATAGCGGCATCAGGTAAGGTGGCCGTTGATTTATAAAACTGGTTAAGTAAATTTCCAAGCCGCTTTTTGGTTTGACGATGGCGCTGATGAACCTTGCCCAAATAAAAATAGACCCAATACCAAACACCTTTAGAGTTCGGCATGCCTTTTATTTTGTAGGCATCGAGCCTTTTCACTAAAATTGACAATTGCCAGAACTGGTGGCATAAAAGTATTAACAATGCCCCAAAGGCCCAAATAAAAAAGTGCCCCCACATTAAACTAAATAATGCTGCAATTAATAAATAAGCGAGCAATTCAACAATGGCCGACACCCAAAAACTCATAAAACCACACTACGATGAAAAACGATAACCAAACCCTCGCACTGTCTTTACTAAGTCACCACAACCATGCTCGGACAACACCTTTCTAAGGCGTCGAATATGCACATCTACCGTACGCTCCTCAATATACGCCGTACGCCCCCAAACATTATCAAGCAATTGTGTTCGGTTATAGACTTTCCCAGGATGGGTCATAAAAAACTGCATTAATTTAAACTCGGTTGGGCTGACGGGAACATCACGGCCTTGGTACGACAATTGATAACGATCCGTATCTAATATTAAGTCATTCACCACAACTTTAGTCTTAGTAAATGATTTTCCTGTACGCCTGAGTACAGCCTTAATCCTCGCCACCATTTCTCTCGGCGAAAAAGGCTTTGTCATGTAATCATCAGCACCGACTTCAAGCCCCCTCACCTTGTCTTCCTCCGACCCTCTGGCTGTTAACAAAATAACCGGCAATTCTTTTAAGGATAAATCTCTTTTAAGCTGACGACACCAATCAACCCCTGAAATATCTGGCAACATCCAATCTAACAAGATCAAATCAGGCATAGACTCTGCTATAGATTCCCGCGCTTCACGCACATCCTGAGTACATTGAACATCAAAGCCGGCATTCTCTAGCACTATGAGCAACATTTGCCGAATAGGCTCCTCATCTTCAACCACCAATATTTTGGCAGAATTCATAAATTCCCCTTACCTTAAAATAAAACCCTATTAACAGATTATGGAATATAACTAAATGATGCCATAAAAAAGTTTATTAAACCCCAATATTAAACGAATAGGTTAATGCTTAATCAACGAATATTGACCGTCTATAAAGTCACAATTGATCACATCTCCGGCAGCAAACACACCTGCTAACAATTGCTCTGCTAAGCTATTTTCAAGTTGATTTTGAATGGTTCTCTTTAATGGCCTGACACCATAGACAGGATCAAACCCTGAGGTTGCCAAATGGTCTAATACTCGCTCCGACACAACTAATTCAATACCCATTGCTGCTAATCGAGCAATTAAGAGATTTACTTGTATTGCTGTAACCGCTCTTATTTGCTCTTTTCCTAAGGAATGAAAAACAATCGTCTCATCAATGCGATTAATAAATTCAGGACGGAAATTTTCAGCAACCACAGCCATTACTGCTTTTTTCATTTCGGAATAATTTTCATCATCGGTGTATTCCTGAATCAGCGTTGATCCTAAATTAGACGTTAAAACAATTACCGTATTACGAAAATCAACTGTTTGCCCTTGCCCATCAGTTAAACGCCCCTCATCTAAAACCTGAAGTAACACATTAAAAACATCCACATGGGCTTTTTCAATTTCATCCAGCAGAATCACAGCGTAAGGTTTTCTTCTAACCACTTCCGTCAAATAACCACCGTCCTCATAACCGACATAGCCCGGTGGGGCACCAATCAAACGGGCAACACTGTGTTTCTCCATAAATTCAGACATATCAACACGAACAATCGCCTCTTCAGTATCAAACAAAAACGCGGCTAAGGCCTTGCATAACTCTGTTTTACCCACACCAGTAGGCCCTAAAAAAAGAAAAGATCCATTAGGACGATTAGGTTCTGAGAGACCTGATCGTGATCGTCTTATCGCATGACTGACTGCCGTTAATGCTTCTCGTTGGCCAATAACACGCTCTGCTAATGCTTGCTCCATCCGAAGTAATTTTTCACGTTCGCCTTCAATCATCTTAGCAACAGGGATCCCCGTCCATTTAGCAACTACGTCAGCAATTTCCAATTCGGTTACCTTATTTCTTAATAAGGTGAGCGGCTGTTTTTCGGCATTATCAAAATAATTGAGCTCTTTTTCCAATTGCGGAATACTACCGTACTGCAACTCTGACATACGGGCAAAGTCATGACTACGATTAGCGACTTCTAATTCTAACCGGGCTTTCTCTAATTTTTCCTTAATCGTAGCTGAGCCCTGCAAAGATACTTTTTCAGCTTTCCAAATTTTTTCCAAATCAGAAAACTGCTTTTCTAAATCATAAACCTGCTCATCCAGAGTCGCTAAACGCTTATGAGAAGCCTCATCAGATTCTTTTGCTAACGCTTCTTTTTCAATTTTAAACTGAATAAGGCGACGCTCCAGTTTATCCATTGACTCAGGTTTAGAATCCATTTCCAATCGTATTTGACTCGCTGCTTCATCGATTAAATCAATGGCCTTATCAGGCAATTGACGACCAGTTATATAACGATGAGATAATGTGGCGGCCGCAACAATGGCAGGATCCGTAATCGTCACGCTGTGATGCACCTCATAACGCTCTTTTAGACCACGTAAAATTGCAATGGTATCTTCAACTAAAGGCTCTTCAATCAACACCTTTTGGAATCGGCGCTCCAATGCTGAATCCTTTTCAATATGCTGCTTATACTCATCTAAGGTTGTCGCACCTACACAATGCAACTCTCCTCTGGCCAACGCTGGCTTAAGCATATTCCCCGCATCCATAGCCCCTTCTGCTTTCCCTGCCCCCACCATGGTATGTAACTCATCAATAAAAATAATGATATTTCCTTCTTGTTTAGAAACATCTTTCAGAACTGCTTTTAAACGTTCTTCAAATTCACCGCGAAACTTCGCGCCGGCAACTAAAGCGGCAATATCGAGCGATAAAACACGCCGACCCTTCAACCCTTCTGGCACTTCCCCGTTTATAATGCGTTGCGCTAAACCCTCAACAATAGCTGTTTTCCCAACACCCGGCGCACCGATCAAAACCGGATTATTTTTTGTTCTACGTTGCAAAACTTGTATCGTTCGGCGTATTTCATCATCTCGCCCAATAACAGGATCCAGCTTCCCCTGTTCAGCCAACTCAGTCAGATCTGAGGTATATTTTTGTAAGGCATGACGCTGATTTTCAGCATTTTGATCGGTCACAACTTGGCCATTACGAATTTCCCGAATCGCANCTTCTAGCGCCAACCGTGGAAAATCAGATTTTTCTAAAATGGACCGTAACACGTTTTTATCGTCATAAAGCGCTAACAAAAAGATCTCACTGGAAATATATTTGTCCTGATACTGGTGTGCTAATTCATCAGCACTATTCAGTACCTGCCTCAACGTATGGGAAACTGAGACAACACTATTGGAACCGGTTACCGTCGGTAGTTTTTGTAATTCAGATGTTATTAATGAACGCAGTAAATCAAAATCTCCTTGCACTTTTTTAAATAACAGCAAGAGACTCCCACCCGTCTGATTTAACAACGCTTCCAACACATGGACCGCCTCGATAGCCGGGTTTTCTCCCGCCATAGCCAGCCCCTGCGCATCCGCCAACGCCTCTTGAAATTTGCTTGTTAATTTATCTAATTGCATAACATGCCCTATTAAAATCCTATCTCATGGTTAGATATTGGGGCTAATAATACAGTTTTCAATTTACAACCAGAAAAACTAACCCTCTAAACATATTAAATTTCTATTTTTTATACAGCCAATGCGGCCACGTATGCTAACGCTTGGCGTCGACATTATCTCAAAACTCCCTCACATAATAGATTAAGAACCAGACGCTAGGTTAAGCTTTAACATATTCATTTTAATGACCCATAAGTTACATTTATGTTACACCTTATTTTTTTAATACTCGGTCTATTTTTTTGTTCTGTGGTAGGATGATTTCACCTAACGCTGTATAATTTCTTGGCTCTTACAACTAATGGCTGTATTCAGAAACCGTTTTATCACCCAGATATTTCGTAGCTTTGCGGATCTGATCCCCATGCTTACTGTAATCCTTATTTTTCAGTTTCTGGTCATAAAACAACCTATTCCCGATGTCGTTAATCTCATTACCGGCACTCTTTTTATCGTGCTCGGCTTAACGTTATTCATTCAAGGATTAGAGCAAAGTTTATTTCCTATTGGTGAATCAATGGCGCAAGCCTTTGCTCAAAAAGGCAGTCTATTCTGGCTGCTTTGTTTTTCTTTTTGCTTAGGCTTTAGCACTACTATTGCAGAACCGGCCTTAATTGCGATTGCCACTGAAGCCGCCAAAATTGCCCAAAACGAAGGACTCCTTGAAAACTCGACCACAACCGTTTTACAGTATGCTCTCGGTCTTCGTATTACTGTTGCATTATCGGTTGGTCTTGCCATACTACTGGGGGTATTAAGAATCATCTATGGTTGGAAATTACAGCACCTAATTATTTACGGCTATTTGGCTATTATCGTAATCACACCGTTTGCACCTAAGCATATCATCGGCATTGCATACGATACCGGCGGCGTTACGACTTCAACCATTACCGTACCCTTAGTGACCGCTCTGGGCATTGGACTTGCCAAAGCTATTAAAGGCAGAAACCCTGTGACCGATGGTTTTGGATTAATCGCTTTTGCCTCGCTCACGCCCATAATATTTGTCATGATTTACGGGATGCTATTGTGATCGAATGGCTCGATCATTTTACCCAGACCCTATTCGCAACTGCCTGGGACATTCTCCCTATTTTACTGATCATCTTAGTTTTTCAGCTTGTTATTATCCGAAAGCCCATACCACATTTTAAAAAAACAATGATTGGTTTTGTTTTCGTTCTAGTCGGAATCACCTGTTTTTTAGAAGGTCTTGAACGCGCACTTTTTCCACTGGGTGAACTCATGGCTCAACAACTGACCCACTCTGACTTTATCGCCCCCAACGCCTCCCCTTCCGAAACACCCTGGTATGCTTATGGCTGGGTCTATTTATTTGCCGCCAGCATTGGTTTCGCCACGACCTTAGCTGAACCGTCCTTAATGGCTGTCGCCATTAAGGCCGAGGCCATTTCTGGCGGCACTATCCATGCATTAGGTCTGCGCTTAGCTGTTGCACTCGGCGTTGCTTTTGGAATTACACTCGGTAGCTATCGAATCATTACCGGTACCGAATTATATCTCTACATTTTAGTCGGCTATGGTACCGTCATTATTCAAACCTTTTTTGCACCTAAGTTACTTATTGGTCTGGCTTACGACTCGGGCGGCGTTACCACTTCATCGGTCACTGTTCCCTTAGTCACTGCACTGGGACTGGGACTGGCCTCTTCTATCCCCGGACGAAGCCCCTTACTCGATGGTTTTGGCCTCATCGCATTCGCCAGTTTATTTCCTATCATGACGGTCCTAGCTTATGCCCAAATTTCCCACTGGCTGAACCGTCGTAAATCTTCCTGTTAATATCGAGGTTATATCATGCACTTCAAATTAATTATTGCCTTTGTCGAAGATGACAAAACAGAGACCGTACTCGATACGGCGCGTCGTCATGGTGCCAAAGGCGTGACCGTTATTAACAATGCCCGCGGCGAGGGAATCGACCAACCTAAAACCTTCTTAGGATTAACCCTTGAAACGCAACGCAATGTTTTACTGTTTTTAGTCGAAGAACATATAAGTCGTCATATTCTGGAGAAAATAGCCAGTGCGGGCGAATTTGACAGTAAACCCGGGACCGGTATCGCTTTTAAAATTGATGTCGATGATGCCATTGGCGTTATGCATCAAGTCAACGAACTAACCCACGAACTTGAGGACGAAATATGAGCCATTCAGAAAGCATAACCGTCAGAGACGTCATGAGAACAACTTTTAGCACCATTGATGGCAACGCTACGGTGAGTGAGGCACTGGTGCTGATGAAATCATCAAAAACATCAACGATTATTGTAAACCGGCGCCATGACCTTGATGAGTTTGGACTGATTACATCCAGCGATATTGCCCGGCAAGTGATGGCTAAAAACAGAGCCCCTAACCGCGTTAATGTCTATGAAATTATGGAAACACCGGTGATCTGTGTTCGTCCTGAAATGGATATCCGGCTCTGTGCCCGATTGTTTGCCAATTACAATCTCGTTCGCGCGCCGGTCATTGAAAACGATAAGATAATTGGTATGATCAGCCCTAATACTCTGGTCCTAGATGGTTTGTATAAAATCTATAGTTAAACAAGAAGCCCGCCAAAAAACCAACGTTATCAAGCGGGCCTGTTTATATCATTTATTACTTTAACGGTCTATTTTGTGCATCTCTGTCAATTCGATGCATCAGCAGTAAGATTCCTTCCAGAACGCCCCATACCACTGCAAAACCAAGCGTCCCAACGGTTGCTGCTATTTGNGCAATACCCAATTTCCAATACCCTAAATAGAAACGTCCTGCGCCCGCTCCACCGAGAAGTATNGATAAGAAAACTGCAAGACGCCNCGATTTAACCGGCTCTCCTTGTGGACCGGTATAGTCGCCAATCAACTCCATCTTAATAACTTTGCCGTATTTTTTATGCAACTCTTCGGCTTNAAAGGCAACCTGACAACCACTATACGGCAGGTTATCTTCAAGCCACTGANCCTCTTCAAAATAATAACTTTTATTATTCTTTNCTGTTGAGAGAATGCCTGTCTTGTTCTTTTTATCGTAGCCGGCTACATGCCCTTGATAGCGATTAATTTCAGGTGCTTTCTCCTTCGGTGGTGTACTTTCTTCAGACCCTACACTGTGCTCAGATTCCGCACTTTGCTCTGCCGCCTCTTGCCCCGGCGTTATCTCTTGATCTTGGACAATACTTTTGTCCTGCGACCCATTACCGCCCTTATCTTCTTTATCATCAATTGCCATATGCTTTTCCACCAACCTTATACTTAAATAATATTAATTTATTACACTCACTGAAATGCCTTTAATCACAATCTAACTAAGATATGGGCCTTTCAAACAGATTGCTTCACGTCACTTTTCCGTGGCGTATTTTAATCAGGCTTAACTATAACGATGTCAGAAAGGTATAGCAACGCACTAACCACTAAATTAACAATAACGGCTAGATTATTGTCCGCGGAAGAAGAAAAATCACATAATACGAGCCATAGAAAAATAAAAACGATAACCCCAACCCTGAGGCTAATGATCGCGATAACGCATGACGAAAAATATGCCCCATAACCGCCCAATGCCAAAGCATAATAACTAAAAATAATAAAAACCCTTTCTCCGGCAACATACCCAACTTTAACAACCCCACAACCGGGAGCGAACAAAAACTAATAATACTATCGACGCCTAACAAAGCTGTTAATGTTTGACTAAATCGCTGAACATTACCAAAAATGAACAACACCCCCCAAGTAAAGCCAACCAACAACCCTAACTGCACAAAAACCTGCAAAAGACCGTTAACCCAAGTCATCGATAACATAATCAATGCACTATTCACCCCAATATAGAGGTATAGCCCGCACCGTAAAAATTCTGGTGAACGGCTCAGTGCTTGGGGACCGCTCTTAAAACGGCAAATATTCATTGAGGTTAAAAATAACTTTATAAAAATATGCATTGCTGCGACAAACTCCATTTAGTACCAAATTAAGTAACATCATATGGGGCCACCATACTCGTAGGTCATTATTTATACTTTTCCAAGTAATGACTTACATCCATGATTTAAACCCTATAAACTTGTAATAATTAACCTCAAAACTAAGCCTTGATTTTTCATGTCCCTTTCAAATGAAGAACTCACGTTCCAAATACAGTGTTTAACAACAACATTAGACACTGTGGGCGCTTATATCTATACCAAAGATATACAAGGTCATTATACCTATGCCAACCAAATGGTCTGCGACCTTTTTAATCGTTCTTTAAACGACATCGTTGGTCAATCGGATAAAGCATTCTTTGATTTATCCACCTTCAATGAATTACAAGAAAATGACCGCCGTGTTCTTGATCACGGGGAACATACTGAATCCGAAGAGACCAATATTGTCATTCAAACCGGTGAAAAAAGAATTTATTGGACCGTTAAAAAACCGTTAACCGATGCCCACGGTCAAATTATCGGATTGTGTGGCATTTCAACTGATATCACTGAACGCCGCGTATTAGAAGAAAAACTCATGATTGCAAATCAAACTCAGGATAAATTATTTTCAATCATCGCCCATGATTTAAAAGGACCTATTGGTTTTATCGCAGGATTATTAAATTCTGACGTTTTAAAAAAAAACCATAAAAGTCCTGATCTTTGGTCAGCAATACATACCTCTATCAACAATATCCATAAACTTCTTGAAAATCTTTTATATTGGGCACAATGTCAGAAAGGAGAGCTTCAACCTGAAAAAATCCAAATCAATATTGAACCTTATCTTAAAAGCAGTAAAAAAGCATTTGAGGCGCCCATTAAAAGTAAAAATATTACGCTCGACTTTGAAATAGAGGCAGATCTTTATATCGATGTTGACTCTTTTATGTTTGATACCATAATCCGAAACATACTCCATAATGCAGTCAAATTCACCCCACAAAATGGCTCAATCACATTGAAAGCAAAACGGGCCGTTAACCGTGTTTTAATTAGCATTACCGACTCGGGCATCGGCATGACGCCATCGACGCTTGAAACGCTTTTTACACCTAGAAATCACAACTCCCTATCCGGTGCTAATGCGACTAAAAACGGCACTGGGCTTGGGTTAATGCTCTGTAAGGAATTTATTGAACTTCACAACGGCACAATAGGTGTTGATAGTGTCATTCATAAAGGAAGTCGGTTTTGGTTTAGCTTACCAACAACTAATTCAGCCAACTGAATCTATCACTAACGACGATACCATTAGTCACAATCCTTTAATCCTTGTCTATTTTAGCTTACAATAAATACGTCCTTGTTAATGATGTAACAAATTTTTAATCTTTGAATTATAGGGTTAATGAAAAGTCCACTCACCGAAAACGAACAACTTTTTTTACAAATTAAAGAATTAACCACCTCTTTAAACCATGTAAATGCTTATGTTTTTACCAAAGATAAACAATTACGCTACACCTATGCCAACAGCAAAGTTTGCCAACTGTTCAACTGTCCTTTAGAAGAAGTCATTGGTAAAACAGATGAAGCCTTCTTTGATTTAGAAACGGCTGAGAAGTTACATAGTAATGATCGCCGTGTTATTAACAATAACGAACACCTAGAGTTTGAAGAAACCAATGTTATCAAGGAAACTCTAGAAAAACGAATTTATTCCTGTGTGAAAACACCCTTACACGATTCAGAAAATAACGTCATTGGTCTGTGTGGCATTGCATCCGATATCACAATACAACGGNATCTAGAAGAACAAGTTGCAGAGCAAACACAACTTATCGAAAAGATGTTAGCTAATAAATCTTTAATGATTGNGGCAGCAACAAAGAGTTTAATTAAAAATATCTTTTAGACTTTAGTCTGAAACGGACCTTCCCTAAAAAAATTAAAAATAAGAACCACTTAATTCAAACCTTGACAGCGACGACGTCAATCCACTAACTGGGTTTCAAATTGCTCCATCTCCTCAGTAACTCGTAGCCACTGATTCTCGGCTTCCTCAACTAAAAGGTCCAACTCGCCCTTTCTTTTCAATAATTTTTTTAATTGCTCCTTTTGAGAGGCCTGATAAATTTCAGCATCTGACAGCGCCTGCTCTATTTCAGTTTGCTCCTGATGAAAACTATCCACCGCTCTCTCAACCTTCGATAAAGCATCTCGTAGCGGTTTAAGTTGTTTTCGTTTTTCGGCATCTAGCCGGCGCTGGTCTTTACGGGAAACCCCTTCTTCAGGAACAAATTCACTCGCAGATACAATACTTTTTTTATCTTCAACCCAATGCTGGTAATCATCAAGATCACCTGAAAATACCTGTACTGCGCCCTCATCCACAAAAATCAACTTATCGGTAACCGAACGAATTAAATGCCNATCATGAGACACCACAACCAATGCGCCCTGATAATCCTGTAAGGCCATACTGAGTGCATGACGCATCTCCAAGTCAAGATGATTAGTCGGCTCATCAAGCAAGAGTAAATTAGGATTTTGGTAAACCAATATGGCTAAAACCAACCGCGCTTTTTCACCGCCAGAAAATGGTTTAACCGGCGCCAAAGCCTTGTCACCGACAAAATTAAACCCACCTAAAAAATTCCTTAATTCTTTTTCATTCGCTAAAGGGTCTAAATGCTGGAGGTGCCACAAAGGGCTTTCCTCCAGACGCAATTGCTCTAACTGGTGCTGAGCAAAATAGCCAATATCTAAGGCGTCAGCCCCTTGCCGGATTCCTGATAATGGCTCAATATCACCCGCCAAGCATTTAACCAAGGTCGATTTACCGGCACGTTTTTCCCCAACAACCCAATTCTATCGCCCGGAGTAATAAATAAATCAACATCTTCCAAAATCGTTTTATCCGGATAGCCAATGGCGGCCGACTCCAGTATTAATAATTGATTGGGAATTTTACCCGGATCTTTAAAACTAAAATTAAAAGGTGAGTCCACATGGGCTTGCGCAATGAAGTTCATTCGCTCCAATGTTTTAATACGACTTTGCGCCTGCTTTGCCTTGGTTGCTTTAACACGAAAACGATCAATAAAACTTTGAATATGAACGATCTCTTTTTGTTGTTGCTCATAAGCAGCCTGTTGTTGGGCTAGTTTTTCCGCTCGCAACCTTTCAAAAACAGTATAGTTACCGGTGTAAATTTGTGCCGTGTTCTGCTCAATATGCATAATATGATCAGCAATCGCATCTAAAAAATCACGGTCATGGGAAATTAACAATAATGTACCCGGATATCTTATTAACCAATTCTGTAGCCAAATAACAGCATCCAGATCGAGATGGTTTGTCGGTTCATCAAGCAATAACATATCAGAACGACACATTAACGCTTGCGCTAAATTCAAACGCATCCGCCAGCCCCCTGAAAACTCCATGACCGGCCGCTTTTCATCCGTCACTAAAAAGCCCAACCCATCCATGAGCTGAGACGCCCGACTTTGTGCGGTATAACCACCAACATCATCCAGCCTTACATGAATGTCTGCCTGTTTAACACCATCATTTGCTAACTCAGCATCGACTAATTGTGCTTGTAACGTACGCAGGCTCCTGTCACCATCAATAACATAATCGATCGCTTTCCCAGCAATAGCCGGTGTTTCTTGTGCAACATGCGCTATTTCAATACCTTGGGGCATTGATAATTCACCCTCATCCGAATGAATAATATTACGAATCATCGCAAACAAACTGGATTTTCCGGTTCCATTCGCACCGGTCACACCGACCTTCTGCCCTTTNTGGATAATAAAAGACAGACCTGAAAACAACANTAGTTCTCCACGCCGCANGCTGATATTTTTAAAATTGAGCACTGTCTTTCATTCCAGTTTACTAAATAAGGTCTGCATTATAAGACTTCTATTTACCCAAAAACAATTCTGTTTCATATCAACGATACCTCACCACAACAAAGCACTGCGCATAGAGAACAATCATCGGATCAGTGATAAAATAAACCGGTTTTAACAACTTAGTTTTGATCAACTACCTGAGTCTGTTTTAATACCGATTAAAGNATTTAATTAACCCAAAANAGAATCCAGAAAATGTATATCGCAATCAANCGATTTAAAATTAATCGAGGACAAGAAGATGCGTTTGAAAATATGTGGCAACGCAGAGAAACACACTTGGATAACGTACCCGGTTTTATAAAATTTCATTTGGCAAAAGGAAATTCAGCACAAACCCATACCCTATATATCTCACACAGCACCTGGCACTCAAAAGAAGATTTTACCTTATGGACAAAATCAGAAGCATTCCGCTTAGCACACAAAGGTGCTGGAAAACACAGCGATATCTATCAAGGACACCCGATATTTGAAGGATTTGAAGTCATTCTCGGCGATTAAAAAAACGAATAACGAAGCGACACAAAACGGTCGGCACAAAAAAACAATGCCACTTTTCAACCGCATTGCTTTGATAACTTTGCCCCAAGCGATAACGTTAAGTGAATCGGTCTATCAACTTATCAGCCTGTTCTGAGAACTTTTCTAAATCTCCTGATGTTATAGATCGAACCGGAATAACCAATGCGGTATCAATATCAATATAGATGTAAACATACTTGTCACCGTATTCAACACGCAACAATTCCTTCCATGCCATTTTGTTTTCACCGGAAGGCGAAACTTCCACCAGGACTTTAGGTTCAATGGCTAATTTATAGTGCCCCAGTATTTTCGCTTTTTCTTCGTCNGTATATTGCGCTCTAAGACGTCTACGCATTTCCCAACGACTAAAATAAGGCNTCCCAAAGGCTAAAACCAAAGCAAAAACAACGGTAAACAAACCGGTATATTCATCTCTAAGTAAAAGACCATAAAAAAGACCGATCATAACCAGAATAGCTGGCACAATACCTTGACCNAATCGTAATCTTTTTCTTGATTGTTCCGTATTTAAAAAACGCTTCTCATTAAAATGAATTAAATCTTCTTCTGCTAAATCGTACTCTACTTCAAACATAACTATCCCAATAAAANCAAAAAACTAGTGCATTTTAATACGCGCATGCGTACTACGCCTAAACAAATTAGATANCGTCAACATCGCTGTTCGAAAATAACCATGAATAGCCACTTGATGCATTTTATATAAAGACAAATAAACCAATCGAGCGACAAAACCTCCGACACTAACCGACCCCATCAGATTACCCATTAAACTACCCACCGTTGAATGCCGCCCCAGAGCGACTAATGAGCCATAATCACGATAAATATAATCAATCGTTTCATCACTCCCCTGTATACGATTAATTAATGTCTTTTCCAATGTGCTTGCTTGCTGATGGGCTGCTTGTGCACGCGGGGGTACCGGTCGGTCATGTCCTGGCCATGGGCAAGCGGCACAATCACCCATTGCAAAAATATCACCATCTTCTGTGCTTTCCAGTGTCTGCTTAACAACCAACTGGTTAATCCTGTTGACTTCCAAACCATCCAAATTCGCCAACCANTCNGGTCCTTTAATCCCTGCTGCCCAGACTTTTATATCGGCCAAAACAATATCACCGTCCTTTAANCGCACACCTTTTTCCGTTACGCCCACAACTTGCTGTCCTAACTTTAACTCAACGCCTAANTTATGTAATTGCTTATGAACCGCAAACGCCAATTTCTCTGAGAGTGCTGGCAACAAACGATTTGCGGTATCGATAATCGTTACTTTAACCGTAATATCATCCAAGCCATACATTGAAAACTGTTTTTTTACATCNAATAGTTCAGCTGATAACTCCACACCNGTCGCCCCTGCACCAATAATAGCGATAGACAGGCATTTATTTTTACTTTGCGCCTTCGTGTGGGTGGTAATGTAGCGTTCAACTAACCTTTTCTGAAAACGATATGCCTGATAAGGCGTATCAAGAAACAGACAATGTTCATTAACCCCAGCCACATTAAATATATTACTAACGCTACCGACACTAATAACCAACGTATCGTAATTAAAAACCCGTTTCGGAATAATTTCATCACCATTTTTGGTAATCGTTGGGCTGACAAAAATCTCTTTCCTGTCCCGNTCCAGACCTTCCATTCGTCCTAAACGAAATTGAAAATGGCAACGATGCGCTTGTGCTAAGTATTCTATTTCATCGGTTTCGGCAAAAGAGCCTGCCGCTACCTCATGAAGCAATGGCTTCCAAATATGGGTATACGATGCTTCAACTAACGTAATTTCTGCCTTTTTCTTTCGACCCAACTTACGGCCAAGACTGGATGCTAATTCCAAGCCTGCAGCACCGCCACCGACAATAACAATTTTATGAAGTTCTTTTTCACCGGTCATTTCACTTTATCCCTTAAAAACAAGCGTGTTTACAAAAAAACCTGAGCACCCTGCAACTGAAGTGGCATTATAGCTAATAATGTCATTAGCAATGATAAAAAACCATANGCCTTATCAACCCCGATAACAAACCAACACCCACCCTNACCTTAAGAAACCCTGCATTTAGTTATTGGAGACAGCAATTTAGCTATGCTATGATCAAAGACATGAACCGCCTAACGCTACCCTTTTACTTGCCTGTTGCCCTCGTTTTAACGACGTCTTTAAACACCGCTGTTGCGCAATCGATGACAGAACCCATGCCTATGCCCGAGCCGCCAGAACTTCCACTGCCGGTTCAAAGTGGTGACACAATGGTGCCCGATATTACCATTATTCGCCGTGCGGGGAAAACCATCCATGAATACCGCATTAACGGCGAACTCTATAAAGTTAAAATTGTACCGGATTATGGCCCCCCTTATTATCTCGTCGATATAGATGGCGATGGCAATATGGAGATGCGCCGCTCTGACCTTGAAAAGGGATCACGTCTCCCTAAGTGGCTGTTAATGAGTTGGTAAACTCTCTAATCGCAATACTTTTTCTCACAAAACGTTTAGCTTTTCATTAAACACGCCTTCATGGATTCTGTTGTTCCACAAATTTCATTTTTAAATCTAACTATTGCCTTTATTCCCGTTTTTCTTGTTCTCGCCTTTTTTATCCATTGGTCCTTAGGAACTCAAAAGATCATTTTTGCGCTTTCTCGAATGTTGGTGCAATTACTAACCATTGGTTATTGTTTAACTTTTTTATTCACCACTGAAACCCATTGGGTTATCATTTTTGTCTTACTCATCATGATTTTTACAGCAAGTTGGATTTCCTTAAATGAGGTCCCGCAACAACGAAAAGATCTTTTTTTTAAGGCACTGCTTGCTATTTCACTGGGTGGCGGCCTGACATTAGCCATTACCCTCTTTGGCGTATTACAGTTATCACCGTGGTTTCAACCGCAATTTATAATCCCACTGTCAGGAATGATTTTCGCCAATGCCATGAATGCCATCAGCCTTGCGGCAGAAAGATTCACTAGCGAATTGGCGCATCAACAAACATACTCACAGGCTCGAAATATTGCCTTTGGTACCGCTCTTATTCCAATCACCAATTCGCTGTTGGCGGTCGGGTTAGTTTCCATCCCCGGCATGATGAGCGGACAAATCTTATCAGGCATTACACCGGTCATTGCAGCACGCTACCAAATTATGGTTATGTGCATGTTATTTGCCTCAGCGGGCCTATCCACAGCGCTTTTTTTAACCCTGTGCCGATTTTCTACAAGACAATCTGATAACATAAAAGTCAAACAACAGAATAATGACTCTCAGTGATTCGCTTATTATTTTAACTTATTTTTGTGTAACAATTTGCCCTATCGCTTTGTCAGAGTATAATTAGCTAAAATATTTTCTACTAAAAGCCATCACTTTAATGGCTTAGTACAACTTAACCCTTAAAGACAGGAGACCCTTTTGATCACTTACAAAATAAAAACCTTTACACTGATGATTGGGCTTTGTTTATTACCGCTCGAATGGGTACATGCAACGGCTGCCGGACAAGATAAAATACGCGTAACCTCCGAAAGCGAAATAAAAAAAGAAGGTGATTCCTTATTTTCTTTAACGGTTCAATGGCGCCTTGATAATGATAAAACCTTTGAATCAACTGCCATGGCATTCATTAATGGTCCTGACAAACTACGTCCAGATACCGCAATCAGTGCTACTCAGAAATTAAAATCAGCAATGTATGATGCACTTGAGGAGCTTTATCCAAATTCACGCGGCGTTAATGCGGTAACCCCTAAAAAACAATCTGAGGTTACGATCAGCAATAACGCTGGATTTTCGTTTACCCGCGTCACTTTCAGAGATTACGCCAACCAAAAATTAACTTACGACTTAGTCGGCAAATCTTTTGGCGCTGCTCNAGTTAACTTCTCTATTGATATGGTCTATTTAGCCGATATCGCTTATATTGATGAATTTGCTCCTCCCAAACAAACACAAGCAACCGGTGGCGGCATTACGATTAATATTGATAACAACCCAGCCGTCCACATTACAACCAAAAACAAAAATACCCGTGAAATCGAAAAAGAACTTGCGAACGCCATTTCACAGGCTACTTTTAGCAATTTATCTATCATCCCGCACAGTCGGGGCGGCGGCAAAAGAAACAGCAAACCTTTCGATGGCGGTGAGATTCAATTCTCCAATTCAGCCGCGAATAAAATTACAATCGATTTAAAAGATCCCAGCCTTGGCGTNTTAACTAAATTTCAATTTAAAGACACCGTANAAGAGCAGGAGGCANCGTCATACTTCAAATGGATTTTCGCCATAATAATCTTATTAGCCGCCGGATACTTTTTTTACAGTTGGTATAAAGAAGAGCACTAAAAAAGCCAAATCGTTGGTTCCAAATAAAACCGTTATTGCTCTCGCAACGGCTTTATTTGGATTCAGCGAGCAACCGGTCAATCAGGCCCTGCGCCTGATTTAAATAGCCCCCACCAAATAAATTTAAATGATTTAAAATATGATAGAGATTATAAAAATCTCTACGCACACGGTAACCCGCATCTAATTTTAATGACGCGTTATAAGCGCTATAAAACCCAGCACTAAATCCACCAAATAATTCAGTCATTGCAATATCAGCCTCACGATCACCGTAATAACAGGCTGGATCAAATATAATCGGCATGCCCGTTTTATCGACTGCAGCATTTCCCGCCCATAAATCACCATGCAATAATGACGGCTGCGGTTGATAATCGGTAAAAAAAAACGGCACGTTTTCCTGTAAAGCTTGCCCCGATTGTTGCAGCCGCCCACCGTAACCGTGCTGAAGCGCTAACTGCAATTGGAAGCCTAAACGTTGCTGATTCCAGAAAGACAGCCAATCTCCTGATCGGCGATTTTTTTGTGCTGTTGACCCAATCGTATTATCTCTGTGCCAGCCAAAAAAAGGCTGCTGTACGCTGTGAAGTTCTGCTAACCGCTCACCTAAATAGGTCTCAGACCCAAGATTGCTCGGCCCGAACTCCACAAAGGTCAGCAACAAAAAACTCTTATTATCAATAATGCCACTTAACAGTGGTTGAGGCACTGAAACCGTTCGCGTTGAATATAATTCCTCAAGCCCTGCATATTCCGCCTCAAACATAACGAGTAAATCAGCGCTATTAAATTTAATAAAATAACGTTGCCCGTGCCCAACTAGTTGATACGCCTCATTAATGCTCCCGCCACTTACGGGAAGCATTTGATCAATCTCAAACGCCGCCCCGGTTATCTCTGCGATTTTATGCGCTAATAATTTTTTATCCATTAACTGAAATAACAATCTCTTTAGGGAAGGCTATCGCCATAAAACAAAACTTGTCCTTGGTGCCTAAAATCATTAATAATTGCCTGACCTTCGGCACTAATCAAATAATCAATATACTGGTACGCCAAATCAAAGCGTACATGCGGGTGTTTTTTTGGATTGATCGCCATCACATGATAGGGGTTATTAAATGCTAAATCACCTTGATAGCCAATTTCCAAAGTCACCTTGCCTTGATAGGCTAGGTACGTTCCTCGATCCGTTAAGGTATAAGCGCGCCTATTGTCAGCCATACGTAAAACGGCCCCCATACCTTGACCAACGGAGTAATACCACTGGCCTTCAGGGTTAATTCCGACTTGTTGCCACAACTGCATTTCCTTTTTATGTGTCCCCGAGTCATCCCCCCTGGAAATAAATACACTCTGTCCACTTGAGATTTTCTTCATCACCTCATTCAGTGTTTGTAGTTGACGTAAGCCCAGCGGATCATCATCAGGCCCAACAATCACAAAATCATTATGCATAACAGCCTCACGGCGAATGCCAAATCCCGCCTCAACAAAAACAGCCTCAGCTGCCGGTGCATGTACTAAAATAACATCAACGTCACCGTTTTCGCCCAGCCGTAACGCCTTGCCGGTACCCACTGCNATCACATCCAAACGCACGCCCTTCTGCTTTTCAAAAACGGGGTGCAAAACGGACAATAACCCTGAGTTTTCAGTACTGGTCGTGGTCGCTACACGTAAAATCGCCACCTCTTCCGCGTACACTGAAAAAAACAAACCACTGCATATAAAAATAATAAAACACCTTTTCACCATCGTTATATCCTAACCATCACTACCACGCTATTAAACCATCAAATCACTTTCGACCCATCCTGAACACGTACCCGAATCAACGCTCAAGCCCATGAGCACCGCTTTAACAGATCATCGTTAAACGCTCCCTTATAAGCTCATGTACAATAACGAAGTATGAATCATGCTTACCATTTGACCAACCTTAAATTTAGCTACGGCCACAAAGAGATTCTAAACATTGAATCGCTGTCAATAAAATCAAATAAAATTACCGCGCTGTTCGGCGCTAATGGCTCCGGCAAAAGTACGTTACTCAACATTCTTGCTTTTCTTATAATACCGACCCAAGGTCAGTTAAACTTTTTAGGCAACCCTGCCTTTACAAAAAAGAACCCTCATTATCGAAAACAAATTGCTTTTTTAACCCAACGCCCTTATCTACTCCATGGCACCGTCAAACAAAACATCTCCACTGCGTTAAAAATTCGCCATATCCCAACACCNCAACACGCAGAACGTATAGCCACTAGCTTGGATCATTTAGGTATTGCCAACCTCGCTGAACGCACCGTCNATGAATTATCTGACGGTGAAAAACAAAAATCTGCACTGGCACGCGCACTGGCTTTAGACCCTGATATTCTTATCCTTGACGAACCCTTCAGCTATTTAGATCAGGCAAGTAAGAACACGCTTGAAAGCTTCATAAAACACTACCATAAAACTCTGATTTTCAGCACCCATAACCGGCTCCAAGGCTATGCGCTGACAGGTGAAGTCATTACCTTGGTTGCGGGAAAACCCGTTAAAAGTTCGTTAGTCAACTTATTTTCAGGGCAGCTATCAAATAACACTTTTAATACCTCTCAACTTACCATTACCCCACCTGACCAAACAACAGCAGGAACACACATTTCTATTGACCCCTCGCAAATTGTCTTATCTAAATCACCCCTATCCTCCAGCATGAGAAATCATTTCCAAGGACGAATTACCGCGATTACCGAAGAATTAAACAATATTCTTGTCACAGTTAATGCAGGCGAAACCTTTCATGTCGTGATAACCCATCAAGCCTCAAGTGAATTAAGGCTCAACATAGGTGATAAAATTTGGCTAAATTTCAAATCCAATGCCGTTACTATTTTTTAAAAGACACCCTGTTTATAATACTTTAAGGTCTTGTTTTCGGTTAGAATTAAATGTTTTACTCATCAAAGCACCATGAACTCATTTGTAACCATCGGTCAATGTGCCATAACGCTCATTGACACTCTAAATGAACGGATTGGCCGAGGCGTTTCCTGGCTTACCCTGGCCATTGTACTGGTAACCGTCGCTGTTGTTATTTTCCGATACTGCTTTAATCTCGGCTCCATTGCCGCACAAGAATCTATTTCATATATGCACGCCCTTATTTTTATGTTAGGTGCCGCCTACACGCTCAAACATAACGATCATGTCCGCGTTGATATTTTTCACCATCGTTTTAGCAAAACGACACAAGGCTGGGTTGATTTTTTAGGCACCCTTTTATTATTAATGCCTGTTTGCCTATTCATTATCATCAGCAGTTGGGATTATGTCTCTGACTCCTGGGAAATCCAAGAGTCATCTCGAAATTCTGGCGGCTTACCCGGTGTTTATCTCCTTAAAAGCACTATTATTATCATGGCCGGATTACTCTTTCTTCAAGGTATCTCATTAGCTATTAAAAGTCTGTTTTCTGCCCTCGGGATTACCCCGAACACAGAGTCCTGAGCGATGGAAGAATATTTAGCTTTTTGGATGTTTCTTGCTGTCTTTCTGGTACTGCTTTCAGGTTTTCCTGTTGCTTTTGCTTTAAGCGGAACAGCACTCGGGTTTGCCGCCTTAGGTATTCAACTGGACCTTTTTGATGCGGCCTTTTTGCATGCATTGCCGAATCGTTTATTCGGCATAATAAATAATGAAACACTTATTGCCGTCCCTCTCTTTGTCTTTATGGGGGTCATGTTAGAGCGTGCCCAATTGGCCGAAGATTTACTGGAAAGCATGGCTGACTTATTTGGATCCATGCGCGGGGGTCTAGGTATCGCAGTTACTCTTGTTGGTATGCTGATGGCTGCGAGCACCGGTATTGTTGGCGCCACGGTTGTCACCATGGGCCTGCTATCGCTACCTACCATGTTACGCAACCAGTATGATCCCGCTATTTCTTGCGGGACCATTTGTGCCTCAGGAACCTTAGGTCAAATCATTCCTCCCTCAATTGTATTAGTTTTACTCGGCGATGTAATGTCGACAGCCTATCAACAGGCCCAACTGGACATGGGGATATTTGCACCGGAGACTATCTCCGTCGGCGACCTGTTTGCAGGCGCCCTACTCCCGGGACTGGGACTAGTCTTTTTTTATCTACTTTACATCATCCTAACAGCCCAATTTAGGCCTGAATCGATGCCGTCTCGTGTGGATAAAAATGCCCCTAAAACGATTAATTACCCACAATTATTTACCGGACTCCTTCCGCCTTTACTGCTTATGTTTGCCGTTTTAGGCTCTATTATTGCCGGTATTGCAACCCCGACAGAGGCGGCATCCGTAGGAGCAAGCGGTGCACTCCTATTATCTTTTCTGCGTAAAAAATTAACGCTCTCAACGCTTCGTAGCGTCATGCAAACGACCACGAAGATTACCAGCATGGTCTTTATGATTCTTATTGGCGCTGCGCTGTTTTCTCTGGTCTTTCGAGGCTTTAACGGTGATGAAATCATTATTGCGTTGTTATCTGATCTACCCGGCGGAAAACTAAGTGCCGTTTTTCTAGTGATGATTGTCATGTTTGCACTGGGTTTTGTACTGGATTTTATCGAAATCACTTTTGTTATTGTACCCATCATTGGCCCTATTCTCTTAGGCATGGGTATCGACCCCGTTTGGCTTGGAATTATGATTGCCATTAACTTACAAACCTCGTTCCTAACCCCCCCTTTTGGTTTTGCACTCTTTTACCTACGCGGTGTCGCACCGGCTGAAATTACTACCTTACAAATTTATCGTGGCGTAATGCCCTTTATTCTGATTCAATTATGCATGCTGGGATTATTAGCGTATTGGCCCTCATTAGCCACCTGGCTACCTGAATTTATTTATAAAAATTAAACTTATGATTACCCAAAAAATTATTTGCCTGGTTTGCACAGCACTTTTACTATCCGCTTGTGGACAAATGGGCCCGCTTTATATTCCTGATGACAACGCCCCTATTTACACGCCTTAACTATGGATTCTTTCAATTATCAGGAAAATCAACTTTTTGCTGAACGCTGCTCTGTTCGTGAAATTACCGAACAATTTGGCACGCCTTGTTACCTCTATTCCCGCACCACATTAGAACGACACTGGCAGGCCTTTGACCGTGCCTTTGACAGTCACCCTCACCTGATCTGCTATGCTGTGAAAGCCTCTTCAAACATTGCTATTTTAAATATACTGGCACGTTTGGGCTCCGGCTTTGATATTGTCTCTATCGGCGAAATGGAACGCGTTATTGCAGCCGGCGGAGATCCTAAAAAAATAGTTTTTTCCGGTGTCGGAAAACGAGAAGATGAAATTCGAGCCGCGCTCAATACCGGCATTCACTGCTTCAACATCGAAGTCAGTGAAGAAATCGACCGCATTAACACCATAGCAAAAGAACTGGGTTGTATCGCCAATATCTCTATTCGGGTCAATCCTAATGTGGATGCAAAGACACATCCCTATATCTCCACCGGTCTTAAAGAAAATAAGTTTGGTATTGATATCAATGAAGCATTTGCACAGTATCAACACGCAGCTACCTTAGAACACGTCAACATCCTTGGTATTGATTGTCATATCGGCTCTCAACTGACTGAAACAGAGCCCTTCCTTGATGCTCTGGATAAAGTTTTATTACTCGTTGACAGACTCTATGCAGAAAAAATAACGATTGGACACCTCGATTTAGGTGGTGGTCTCGGCATTTGCTATCAACATGAGTCCCCACCTGAACCCAAAGACTATATTGCCGCACTCCTTGAAAAATTAGCCGATAGAAACATCAAAATACTACTTGAACCGGGGCGTGCTATTGCCGGTAATGCTGGAATATTAGTCACACGGGTTGAATACCTAAAGCCCACCGAAGCAAAAAACTTCGCTATTGTTGATGCTGCTATGAACGACCTATTACGTCCTGCTCTCTACAATGCCTGGCAAGATATTATTCCGGTCAATCAACTTTCAACCGCAACAAAGAAGCACTGGGACATTGTGGGCCCCGTTTGTGAAACAGGTGATTTTCTAGGCAAACAACGTTCCTTAGCATTATCCCCTAATGATTTATTAGCCGTTCGATCGTCAGGTGCCTATGGTTTTTCCATGAGTTCAAACTACAACTCAAGACCGCGCCCCCCTGAAATTCTAGTGGATGGCGATCAATATCACCTTATTCGGGAACGAGAATCAATCGCCAGTTTATGGCAAGGCGAAACACTGCTGCCATGAACTTAACGGTCAAAACCAACAGCAAACGTCCCCAACGTTATATGCCTTTTTAACCATGACTACAATAGCCTTCACCAAGATGCATGGCCTCGGCAATGACTTTGTTGTTATTGATGCTATTAATCAAACAATAAACCTCAACCCAAAACAAATACGTTTTCTCGCCGACAGACATTTTGGCATTGGCTTTGATCAATTGCTATTAGTCGAGACCAGTCACCCTGATTCATCGGCTGACTTCAAGTACCGTATCTTTAATGCCGATGGCAGTGAAGTCTCTCAATGTGGTAACGGTGCGCGCTGTTTTGCTCATTTTATTCGTCGCCAAAAGTTATCCCTAAAAGATGACATTCTCGTCGACACTCACGCTGGACAGTTATTACTCAGTTTCAGCCAGAATGACTTAATTTCTGTGAATATGGGAATCCCTAAACACGACCCTGCACACATCCCCTTAGCCACATCATCGCCACAGTCATCACAGTATTCCGTGACTATTGATACTATTGAATGGTCTTTTTCTGCTGTCTCCATTGGTAACCCACATGCTGTTATCGTCATTGACGATATCAAGACCGCACCCGTCAATACACTGGGGAAAATACTTGAAAGCCACCCTGTTTTTCCTGAACGCGCTAATATTGGCTTTATGCAAATTATCAAACCAAACCACATTAAACTACGTGTCTNTGANCGCGGNTCCGGTGAAACATTAGCCTGTGGCAGTGGTGCATGCGCTGCTGTTATTTGCGGTATTGAAAGAGATATGTTAGAAAAAGAGGTACGCGTTGAATTACCAGGCGGTGAACTGAAAATTCATTGGCAAGGACGGAACACACCTGTTTTTATGACCGGTTCNGCCACACCTGTTTTTAACGGTACTATTAGCCTGTAACACGGAACCTAAGCGATGCCACTTAAAATAACTGAGACTGAAGTCAAAGCCTATCTTGAAAAAAACCCTGATTTTTTTCATAACCATCTTGAGTTATTGGAAAGCCTTTCGGTTCCCCATCCAAGCGGCCCGGCTGTTTCCTTAGTGACTAAACAATTGGAAATTTACAGAGCTAAACACCAAAAAGTCGAAGGGCAGTTTATAGAATTAATTGATATCGCTAAAGAAAATGACCTCACTGCTCAGCGGATGCATGAACTCACTCTCGCCATCCTTGATTCCCAGACCCTTGACGATCTTCTGGANAACTTAAATGAAGTCTTTGCTAATTGTTTTTTAAGTGACTTTTTTACCCTTAAAATTTTTAATGAACAAGAACACGACATTCAATCACCCGCGAATCTATTCATTAACAGGGGCAGTAAACAAGCCCTTGCGTTCAAAGAGGTTCTGTCATTAAATCAACCTCAATGTGGCAAACCCCCTATTAACCAAGCACGAATCCTATTTGCAGAAAATGCCTTACAAATTAAATCTTGTGCCATTATACCGATGAATTTCACTGGGCTAGAAGGCATCATTGCAATCGGAAGCCGTGAAAAAGAACGCTATAAAATGGATATGGGGCACCTCTTCTTGACTCAAATTAGTGAAATTATTGCAACGCAACTCATTACCTGTCTAACAAAAACACATGGTACTCATAGTTCCTAAAATACCCTACCCAGTATAAAAAAATGCATTCAACGTTATCACGCACATGACTCCTGAAGCACTTAGTTTACTCACTGACTTTTTTGATCATCTGCGCTATGAAAAACGTGCCTCAAAAAACACCGTAACCCACTACCAACGGGACCTTAAGCACCTAACACTATTTTGTCAGAAAAAATCATGCGAGCACTGGTCTGAGCTACAATACCCTGACATCAGGAATCATATTGCCGGTCGTCACCGCCAAGGCCTCAGCGGTAAAAGTTTACAACGAGAATTATCTGCTATTCGTAGTTTCTTCAATTACCTCGTTAAAAACAATTATTTACAAATTAATCCGGCCCGTTATCTGCGTGCCCCTAAGGCGTCCAAAACCCTACCTAAAACGCTTGATGTTGACCAGATTAATGGCTTGCTTGAAACGCATCCAAAATCAACACTAGAAACCCGAGACCTGGCTATCTTTGAAGTGTTTTATTCTTGTGGTCTTCGACTCTCAGAACTCACCGGATTGAACATTGAAGATATTGATTTTTCCGAACAAATGGTCACTATTCAACACGGAAAAGGCCATAAAAGCCGCTTAGTACCCATTGGTAAAAAAGCACTCTCAGCCCTAAAAAAATGGCTACCCCTACGACTCTCCCTCAAAAATAATAACGAAACGGCACTCTTTCTCAGCCAACACGGTAAGCGCCTAAGCAATCGAAGCGTACAAAGCCGACTGAGCCAATGGTGTAAAAAAATCCATAGCCCCGTTCATATTCACCCCCACATGCTACGCCACTCTTTTGCCAGCCACTTTTTAGAATCCAGTCAGAATCTACGTGCGGTTCAAGAACTACTCGGCCACAGTAAAATAAGCACAACACAAATCTACACCCATCTTGATTTTCAACATTTATTGCACGTTTATGACAACACTCACCCTCGCGCTAAAAAGTGATCTTATCTGCTTTACAACGGCCATTTCTCCTTTACTTTAAATAAATATCGTTTTCAATAACTTACCTTGTCATTTCTGATAACATAACAGTTACTTTAATTTCTTTACCTATCTGAAATACGGGCAAGGCACACAATATGGCGATCAGTTCAATTATTGATAATATTAGATACCGTGGGTTTGCCTGGTTAATGGGCTTGTTTTTTGTAATGATCGTTGTGTTGGCCACTATTCTGGCGCAATATTCATCATTGGAACCCGACCAGTTCGATGTTCAGGAAGAAGCGCTCAAAAAATCCCAAAAAACCAACATACGACTCATCCCTAACGGCTATGTCTATAGCAACACGCTTTCTGTTCTCGCCGAGACCCTTTTAGACAAAAACGGCGGCTACTTAAGTAACGATGTTGCGCCGCCCAGCGTATTTTTGGACAACATGCCGAGTTGGGAGTATGGCGCTTTAGTCATGATTCGTGATGGCGCGACAGCTCTCCGTAATCAATTTGCGCGCTCACAATCACAATCAAGTGAAGACCCTGACTTAGCAAAAGCAGAGCCGTATTTTTACTATGAACACAACTCTTGGGCACTCCCTTCAACGGAAGGTGAATACCGTAAAGGTACTAAAGCACTCAATCGTTATATGGGGCGTCTACTCAATACCCGAAGCAAAAACCGCGCTCAATTTTATTCCCGCGCCGATAATCTTAGGCAATATTTTGAAGTTGTTGAAAAACGCTTAGGCGGCCTTTCTGCCCGGTTAATTTCCAGCACCGGCCGACTCCAACCCACTAATCTCAATGAACGCTATGCGACCATGACGCAAACCTCTTGGATAAAAATTGATGACGTTTTCTGGGAAGCACGTGGCGCAACGTGGGCACTGGTCCACCTACTTAAAGCCGTCGAACACGATTTCGGCGACGTTTTGGCTGATAAAAATGCCACCGAAACGATGCAACGTGTTATTCACGAATTAGAAAAAGCCATTACCCCCATTTGGAGCCCTATGATTCTAAATGGTGACGGTTTTGGAATCTTAGCTAATTATTCTCTAACAATGGCAACCTATATTACTCGAGCTAATGCTGCAACTTTAGATTTGCGTGACATTATGATGCGCGGTTAAAAACTACTGGTTAACGCTTTTCGTAGCTAATTAATAATTAAGGGAACGCAAACATGCAAGAGGATATTAATCAAAACCTGCAAAAATTAAGTACCTGGAAACGTATTTTCTTTATGGCAATCTTTGCGGTCATTGTCAGTCTGGTTCAAATAGTTTTACAACTGATCATTCTATTACAGATTGCTTCCATGCTAATGACCGGCAACCCGAATACCAACATTCTTAGTTTTGGTAAAAAACTCTCAATGTACCTCTACGATATCGTATTGTTTTTAACTTTCAACAGCGAACGACTGCCGTTTCCTTTTTCGGAATGGTCACTGGCTGAAACCTTAGAAAAAACCATCAATAAAACCTAAAGACCCCCTCTTATTTGCCATCTTGGTTTTGACCCATGAACACAAAACCATTAAGAAAAATCATTCACATAGACATGGATGCTTTTTTTGCTGCCGTCGAACAGCGTGACTTCCCACAATACCGAAATAAACCCCTTATCGTCGGCGGCTTACCCAACAGTCGGGGTGTCGTTGCCACCTGTAGTTATGAAGCGCGTGCCGTTGGTATTCATTCCGTTATGCCATCATCAAAAGCCTACCGTATCTGTCCCAGTGCAATTTTCGTAAAACCCAGATTCGCAGTTTACCGAGCAATCTCGGAACAAATTCGTGCAATTTTCAGAGAATATACCGACCTTGTTGAGCCAGTCTCACTGGATGAAGCCTACCTTGATGTGACAACGGTTAAGGACTTTCAACATTCCGCAACGCTCCTTGCGCAAGATATTACCCAAAAAATAAAACAACGTACTCAACTAACTGCATCCGCCGGTATTTCTTATAATAAGTTCCTCGCCAAAATCGCTTCCGATATCAATAAGCCTAATGGGCTTTTTACTATTAGCCCGGAGCAAGGGGCCACGTTTATTGAGCAATTACCGATTGGCAAATTTCATGGCATTGGACCAGCCACTGAAAAGAAAATGCACGCTCTGGGTATTCATACCGGAAAAGAGCTCGCAATGCTCAGCAAAGAACAATTACACAGTCATTTTGGTAAAACTGGGTTACATTACTTTCACATCGCCCACAATCAAGATAACCGCCCCGTACGTCCCCACCGACTAACAAAATCAGTCGGTGTAGAAAAAACATTTTCAAAGGACATCAGTGATTCCACTCTAATTGAACAAACGATCAATCGTTTATTTTTAGCGGCTTTTGCAAAACTACAAACAAAAAAACTCATCGCCATGACCCTCACTATTAAAGTAAAGTATGAAAACTTTGAGCAAGTGACCCGCAGTAAAACTGCTTCAGAAAGCATTACCGACCAAGGCTTAGGTCAGCGCATTATTGCAGAACTCGTCAAGAAAACGGCTATTGGTCAACGAAAAATTCGGTTACTGGGTGTTTCCTTTTCATCACTAGAATCCCCCATCGCAACACCCCGCCCTAAACAACTGGATTTATTTCAATTTAACTGATCGGTCTCATCAAATAATCCTTTTAACTGCCGAAATAATAACCGTGCCGACTTTGCTGGTTTATCCAGCGCCATTTCTTTTTTAGCACCACGTACTAACTGACGTAAATATTGTATATCCGCCTCTGGGTGGCTATCTAACAATTCAGTTAACGCTGTTTTATCTTCCGATAATAACCGCGCCCGCCAATGCTCTACTTTATGCAATTCACGCGCGGAATGCGCACTCTTATTTTTTAATAAATCAAGACGTTCTTGAATAACATCCGTTCCAAGAGTACGTAATATCCCAGCAATATATTTAAGCTGTCTTTTCCGGGCACCTTTATTAGCGGGCATAGCGGATGCCATCTTAACCGCCTCCATTAACTGATCTGATAACTTCAACGTTACTAAACTAACCAGCGATAATTCAACTAATTCTTTTGCCATCACAAATAAGGCCTGATCCTCTCGCTTTAGTTGCGAACGACTGGGCCGGTTAACATCCGCTGCTTCTAAATCTTTCATATCACCCCATCACTAATAAAAATACAACAAACAAAACCACCAGACCTATCGGTATTATTACGGATTTCCAATCTGAGGGAACATCTCGATTCCTGGTCATTGACGACCTTATATTAGGAATGAACACAAATAACACCCCGAACACGATTAGCCCCAAGACTACATTTTCCCACATTGATAATGTTTCCAATCTATCTCCTCGCTTACCTTATTCAATACGGTTGGTTCACTTACCGACCTTAAAGCCTTGTTAAAATTTGCTGCCATTGCTGTTTTTTTTCTACTAACGACATCGCCGCATAGGCGGGACTCGTCGAGGGTAATCGATAGTAGTCCAGACCATTCGCTATCTGAGGTAAAACCCGACGCTGAAAAATTTGCTCTGCCGCCCGACCATTAAAAAACACCGTCCGAATCAAGGGGTATGCCTTAAAAAAACAACCAAAATCATTGACCGTTATAGACTGCGGCTTAATGCTCGAATCTAAACTTCCCTCACGTTGACAACTTTGTAAAACATCCCAAACTGCAACTCCGGCAGTCAATAACAAGGCAACTTTCTGCTGATAAGTTGTTAACACCGGATCATCAAACAAAGATGACATAATCAACCAAAAAGCATTACGCTCATGACCGTAGTACTGTTGTTTCTTGAGTGAATCTTGACTGGGAACCGTTCCTAAAACAAGCACTTTAGAAGCGGCATTGACTAATGGCGAAAAACCACTAACCCTATCACCTGAACCTTGTACCAAAATAACTCCTAAAAATGGCATTATACGCCAACTTAACGCCCCATAACGTAATTGAAATTCAAGCCGTAACAACTAATATAAACCTAACAATACGTTTTGCTTTACTATATGGCAACGCTTCTTTACACTTTTTCAACTCTCATACCCTATTTTAAAATGCAGATAAATACGGTAAACACACGACCTTATAACGACCAAAAACCTGGCACATCCGGACTCAGAAAAAAAGTAGTTGTTTTCCAACAACCTCACTATTTAGAAAATTATATTCAATCCACTTTTGACTGTATGAGCGACTATGCGGGACAGCCGATTGTTGTTGGCGGCGATGGTCGGTTTTATAATCGTCAAGCAATCCAAGTGATTATCAAAATAGCTGCGGCGAACGGTTGTCGTCAATTACTCATCGGCCATAAAGGCTTACTATCCACCCCGGCTGTTTCTCACTTAATCAGGAAATATCAGGCCTTTGGTGGCTTCATTTTATCTGCCAGTCATAACCCCGGCGGCCCGGACAAAGACTTCGGTATTAAATTCAATATTGCCAGCGGTAGCGCTGCCCCGGAACAACTGACCGATGCCATCTTTGCCCAAACGCAAAAAATAAATCAATATTTTTACACGTCTTTTGATGACATCGATCTTAATAATATTCAGCAACTACAAATTGACAACCTCACTATTTCCATTATNAACACGGTCACTGACTATGCCCAGTTGATGACNGAAATTTTTGACTTTAAACTGTTAAAAGAAGTCATTAAAAACAAATCCCTGAGTTTATGTTTTGATGCGATGCATGCCGTTACCGGACCTTATGCCCAACATATCCTCGAGTCTATGCTTGGAGCACCCTCGGGTTCAGTGATCAACGCCACGCCCTTGGAAGATTTTGGCGGTTGTCACCCGGATCCTAATTTAACGCAGACCCACACATTAACCGCACTGATGTTTAGTGAAAACGCCCCTGTTTTCGGAGCTGCATCTGATGGCGATGGTGACAGAAACCTTATCCTAGGAAATAATTTCTATGTGACACCCAGTGACTCCCTTGCCATTATGGCTGCCAACGCGCCGCTGATTCCCGGCTATCAACAAGAGCTCTCTGGCGTTGCTCGTTCTATGCCGACCAGTCAAGCCGTTGATCGCGTCGCTCAATATTTAAAGATTCCTTGTTATGAAACACCCACAGGCTGGAAATTTTTTGGCAATTTATTAGACGCTAAAAAAATAACCCTTTGCGGTGAAGAAAGCTTTGGTTCAAGTTCAAGCCATGTCCGTGAAAAAGACGGCTTGTGGGCTGTCTTATTCTGGCTTAATTTAATCGCCCGAAAAAATAAATCCGTCAAAGAAATAGTCTACGAACATTGGCATAAATTTGGCCGTGACATCTATTCTCGACACGACTATGAAGCGCTAGAGCTACCCCTTGCAAACACCGTCTATGATCAACTACGTGATAAGTTAAACACGCTACCGGGCCAAAAAACTAACGGCTATGTCGTCAGTGATGCGGATGAATTCACCTACCTTGACCCCATTGATGGCAGTCACAGTAAAAACCAAGGCCTTCGAATCCGCTTTGAGGATGGCTCCCGGATAGTCTATCGCCTCTCTGGCACAGGAACTGTGGGTGCCACTTTACGTATCTATATAGAACGGTTCACGCAAGACCCCAGTCAATTTGATACTGACCAGCAAACAGCATTAGCACCTCTCATTGCAATTGCCGAACAATTTTGTAACATAAAAAAGAAAACCGGTTTAACAAAACCTGATGTCATCACCTAAGTGGCGCTCCTCTCACCGGTCAACTCAACATCAGCGATGTCTGCATATTTACAACCGGGATTTGCTCTTCAAAATCATGAGCGACCGTATGTAATAAACAAATCACCGTGACACCCACGGCGATCAAAGCAATTTGCTTTAAGCTCGATTGCATATCTGTTTTCTTATGCAAGGTAGGAATTAAATCGGCAACGGCAATATAAATAAAACTTGATGCCGCTAAAACCAGAAAATAAGGTAAATAACCGTGTAAATCAGCCAAACCAAAATAAGCAACAATACCACCCAAAACAGTTGTTAAGCTGGCTAGAACATTGTAGAACAACGCCTTCCGACGTGAATAACCACTCTTAAGCAAAATAGCAAAATCACCCACTTCTTGTGGAATTTCATGCGCTGCAACAGCCAAGCTCGTTACAATGCCTAAGTTAACGTCCGTTAAAAAAGCAGCTGCAATTAATATCCCATCGACAAAATTATGAATACTATCACCGAGAATAATCAACGTCCCTGCAGCTTCATGACTATGATCAGCGCCTTCATGAATATGCGCCTCACAACTTCCAGAATGACAATGACGCCAAATTAACAATTTCTCTAATACAAANAAACTCAACAAACCCGCCAAAATAGTAGCCGATANACGTTGAAAATGGTCCATATCAACAGACTCAAAAGCATGAGGAATCAGTCCCCAAAAAGAAACNGCTAACAAGGCGCCAATCGANAAACTGATTCCGTGTGGCAAAATAGCATTGCGCTTATTTTCAGGGAGCCACAAAAAAACCGATGCCGCCAAAACACTTAAAACGCCCCCTAAAGCGGTAAAAATAATAATTAAAACCAATAAATTCATATGTGCTTAAAACTCTCTCCAAATAAGTGAAACCATGCGCCCGGTAACCTTCTCTCTTCGATAAGAGAAAAACCGACTCGCATCCGTAAAGGTACAATACGTACCGCCGTATATCTCATCAATACCAGCATCCTTTAAAATCAACCGTGCTAATTTATAGATATCAGCCAAAAAACAACCCTTGCCGAACGGCTTAAAAGCATCTTCCATTTTTGGGCTCTTTTTCACAAAAGCATCTCTAACCTCATCCCCCACTTCAAAAACAGTATTGCCAATGGCTGGACCAAACCATGCGATAAAGTCCACACCGGGCATTGCTATCAAGGTATTTTCTAAAACACCCGACAATAATCCTCGCCAACCACAATGAACGGCTCCAACCCACAGACCTTGTTTATCGGCTAATAAAACCGGCAAACAATCTGCGGTTAAGACCGCACAAACAATACCGGATTGACCGGTAAAGCTAGCATCCGCTACGGGCATAACCGTAGCGGTATCTGCACAAATAACCTTGCTACTGTGCGTCTGATTCAACCAAACTGGTTCGCTTGGTAACGAGCATTGGCACCGTAAAATATGACGGTTCTGGCTAACAGAGTGCATGCTATCCCCAACATGCATAGCCAAATTAAGACTGTCATATGCCCCTAAGCTAACCCCTCCCCAGCGAACAGTCGAAATGGCATGAATCCCTTCTGCAACGGGCCAATCAACGTTGACCATAGATTTTATCATTTGTCGCTAATGCCTTCGTAAGTTTATCCATATCCACCGGCAGATCCGCTGTCCACTCGCAATATGCACCGGTTCCTGGGTGAATCAATCCTAACTTGGCTGCATGTAATGCCTGACGTTTAAATCCTTGTAACTGGGTCGCCAATTCAGCGCCACAATCTTTAGGCAATCTAAAACGCCCGCCATAAACAGGATCGCCCAATAAAGGGTAATGAATATGCGCCATATGTACTCTGATTTGATGCGTTCGTCCCGTTTCTAACGTTACCCCGATTAAAGTATGCTGTTGATAACGCGTTAACACCCTGAAATGGGTAATCGCCATTTTCCCCGATTCTACAACGGCTTGACGCTTCCTATTCACCGGGTGACGCCCAATCGGCTCATCGACAGTCCCACCCGAAGTCATTCTCCCTTGCGTAATCGCTAAATACTCCCGCTGAACCGTTCTGCTTTGTAATTGATTCACTAAATGAGCATGTGCAGTGAGGCTCTTTGCTATCATTAATAAACCGGAAGTCTCTTTATCAATACGATGAACAATACCAGAACGTGGTATGGTCGATAAGATGGGAGCATAAAACAGCAACCCATTTTGTAAGGTACCCGACCAATTCCCTGCAGCTGGATGAACCACTAAACCAGCGGGTTTATTAATAATTAATAATTCCGAGTCTTCAAAAACAATATCTAGCGGTAATTCTTCTGCTTCTAAGGTAGTCACAACTTCAGCTTCAGCATGAAGCTCTATGACTTCCCCTCCTTTCACGGAATCTTTGCATCGTAATTGTTCCTGATCGACCCACACACGACCCTGTTTTATCCACGTCTGCAACCGACTCCTGGAATACTCTGGGAATAATTCTGCCAGTGCCCGGTCTAATCGATAGCCAGCCATTTCAAAAGGTATTGTTTTAATCATAAAATTCATTCAACGTTGGTAATCTTAAAAGTTAATTTAAGGTATACTCCAAATCTCATTTAAAAAAAATGCAGTCACAGAAGGCTACATAATTAATCCATGTCGCACAATATTAATATTGAACTCCACCGCTTACTAAGAATTGCCCTTCTTACCGCATTAATACTGCCCACAAGCGGATGTGATTATTTAAAGAATCTTGACTTATCAAGCCCTGAGGCAAAAAATAGTCTGGTCGAGTCAGAGCAACTTCAATTAGATGCTGACAAAGCATTAGAAAACCAAAACTTTCAAAAGGCCATTACCCTGTATGAAGAATTACAGGCCCGATTCCCTTTTGGGGATCATGCCGCACAAACCCAGCTTAATCTGGCTTATGCACAATATAAAAATGACGACTTTGAAGCCGCTATCGCATCATCTGATCGTTTCATCAAAACCAACCCGACTAACGCGAGTGTTGATTACGCCTATTATTTAAAAGGTCTGGTCAATTATAATCAAGATACTGGCTATATTGCGCGTTTTTTACCCACAGATGCCTCACAACGTGATCCGATCAACAGCCGCGAAGCATTTGCTATTTTTTCCGAATTAATACGTCGTTTCCCTAATAGCGCCTATGCCCCTGATGCCAAACAACGCATCATTGCACTCCGTAACAAACTGGCCTCCTATGAAATAAACATTGCACACTACTACCTTAGAAGAAAAGCTTATATCGCTGCTGCAAACCGCGCCAGTGCTGTCATAAAAAATTATCAGAAAACGACTGCAATCCCCCATGCGCTCAAAATAATGCAAGAAGCCTACGAGCACTTAGGCATTGACGACTTAGCCAAGGATGCTGAACGCGTTTATCAAAAAAACTACCCCAACGGTCCACCCCCCGTCTACCAAAATACCAGTATCATCCACACTATTTGGGACTTTATTGGTCTGGAAAAGTAGTCTGCTGGCTCAAAACTGCTCAACGTAAGACTACGAAACTATCCCACTATACCCTGAGGTAATGGGATAACGCCGCTCACGACCATAAGCCCTTTTCGTAACACGTATACCCGGTGGTGCTTGGCGGCGTTTATGTTCATTTCGGTCTACTAATGAAATAGCCCGGTGAACATCCGCTTCTGTATATCCTGCCGCTATTATCATTTCAGCACTCTGATCCTGTTCAACATACCTTTTCAAAATAGGATCAAGATTGGAATAAGCCGGCAGTGAATCTTCATCTATTTGATCAGGTGCTAATTCAGCTGACGGTGGTCGTGTTATAACACGTTCAGGAATCACCAATGACAATTTATTTCTATACTCTGCCAGTTGATAAACCAACAATTTGGGAACATCTTTTAAGGGTGCAAAACCACCGGCCATATCACCGTATAACGTAGCATACCCCACGCTCATTTCGCTTTTATTCCCTGTTGTCAATAATAACTTACCTTGCTTATTAGAAATCGCCATCAAAATCACGCCGCGGCAACGAGCCTGAATATTTTCCTCCGTAACCCCCCCAGCACTACTGTCTTCAAAGATACCCGACAACACCGAATTAAATGCCGTAACCACTGAATGAATAGGAATGATATTGAATTTAACACCTTGAGTGTTGGCTTGCTTTTCCGCATCTTCCACGCTCATACTTTGCGTATACTCTGACGGCATAAGTACCGCTTCCACATGCTCCGCACCCAAGGCATCAACAGCGAGTGCAAGCGTTAATGCAGAATCGATCCCCCCCGACAACCCTAGCACAGCGCCCTGAAAACCATTTTTTCGAACATAATCTCGAACCCCTAAAACCAAAGCCTGATATTCACTTTTAACCGGCTGATAATAAGCCGCTAACGTAGATTCCATGGGTAACAAACCAAGACCCTGATTAAACCGCACCACCGACAGATCCTCAATAAATTCAGGCGCTCTGAAAACAATACTGCCTAAAGAATCCATGACAAAAGAGGCGCCATCAAAGACAAGCTCATCCTGCCCACCCACTTGATTAACATAAACAACAGGAATTTTTACGCCATCAATACGTTCACGTACGGTTTCCTCTCGCTCATAAATTTTACCGGCATGAAAAGGTGAAGCATTTAAATTAAGTAATAGCTCAGCGCCCAATACCTGGGTTCTTTCAACAACGCCTGAACTCCAGATATCTTCACAAATACTCAGTCCTATTACGTATCCCTTGAAATTAAAAACACAAGGATTTTCGCCACCATAAAAATATCGCTGTTCATCAAAGACGCCATAATTAGGCAATACATTTTTGCGATAAACCGCCTGAACTTCACCGTCACAGATAAAAGCTGCACTGTTATAAAGTTTACCTTCTTCCCTCTCAGGAAACCCAATCACAATAGCGATATTAGGCAATGATCGGGCAATACTGTTTATTGCTTCATTAGCACTGTTAAGAAAATCTTCACGAAATAATAAATCTTCCGGTGGATAACCAGTAATTGTTAATTCAGGAAAAACCACAAGATCAGCTTTCAAATGATCACGTGCGTTTTCAGCCGCCGTTATAATTTTATCGGTATTAGCACTAATACCACCGACTAATAAATTCATCTGGGCCAATGCGATATTCAGGGTCATTGTTTTTTCTGTTAAAAAAATTACAACTTTAAATAGAATGCGGTCTTCAAGATAACCGCGCTTTAATTCGCTCACCAATTTCAGTCGGCGACCTAACCACGTCAACACCAACCGCCGACAATGCCGCAATTTTCCCTTCCGCCGTGCCCTTGCCACCGGTAATAATAGCACCGGCATGCCCCATACGCTTTCCAGGAGGTGCTGTGATGCCGGCAATATAACCGACTATTGGCTTACTGACATGATCTGCAATATAGTCTGCAACCTCTTCTTCTTCGCTCCCGCCTATTTCTCCAACCATGACAATGCCCTCGGTCACGGGGTCCTCTTCAAACAATTTAATCACATCAATAAATCGTAAACCATGAATCGGGTCACCCCCAATACCAACACAGGTTGACTGACCTAAGCCTTGTTGCGTAGTNTGCTTGACCGCCTCATAAGTCAATGTTCCTGATCGCGAGACAATACCAATTTTGCCAGGCANATGAATATCGCCCGACATAATTCCAATTTTACATTCTCCGGGGGTAATAATACCGGGGCAATTCGGGCCAATCAGCACNGAGCCTGAATTTTCAAGAACCGCTTTTACTTTGAGCATATGTAAAATTGGAATGCCTTCGGTAATACAAACAATTACTTTTATACCGGCTTCTTCCGCTTCTAAAATCGCATCGGCCGCAAAGGGTGCTGGCACATAAATCATAGTGGCATCAGCTGCCGTTAAATCAACCGCTTCCTGAACACTGTCAAAGACCGTTAATCCTAAATGTTGTTCACCACCACGACCTGGCGTAACACCGGCAACTAATTTTGTACCATAGGCTAATGCCTGTTGCGAATGAAAAAGACCCTGCTTACCGGTAAGGCCCTGACAAATCACCTTCGTACTTTGGTTTATCAAAATACTCATATGCCCTCCGCATAATCAACAACTTTCATGGCCGCTGTTTCCAAATCTTCGGCAGCGATAACTGATAACCCAGAATTATTTAACAATTGCCTGCCCAACTCTGCATTGGTCCCTTCCAATCGAACCACAATGGGAATAGTCATCTTTACTTCCTGAATAGCNATAATCAAACCTTCTGCAATCATATCGCACTGCACAATACCGCCAAAAATATTAACCAGTATCGCCTTAACCTGCTCATCCGATAAAATAATCTTAAACGCTTCCGTGACTCTGGCAGCCGTTGCCTCGCCGCCCACGTCAAGGAAATTAGCAGGCTCACCGCCTTTTAGCTTAACCAGATCCATCGTCGCCATTGCTAACCCGGCTCCATTAACCATACAACCGATATTACCCGATAACGTAATATAATTAAGCCCGAAGCCTTGCGCTTTATTCTCCTTAATATCTTCTTGTTCCCGGTCTCTTAACGCTAAAATATCAGAATGCCCAGACAACGCATTATCATCAAACGTTATCTTTGCATCGAGCGCCAATAAATTATCACTTTCTGTTTCAACCAAGGGATTAATTTCAATTTGACTGGCATCTTTTTCAATAAACACCTGATACATACCTCGCATAATCCGCTCCATAATACGAATCTGCTCACCCTTCAAAGACAAGGCATAAGCAACACGGCGACATTGATACGATTGCAAGCCAACGATGGGATTGACCTCCACGGACAGAATTTTCTCTGGCGTCTTAAGCGCGACCTCTTCAATATCCATACCGCCCGCCTCTGAAACAATAAACACCAACTTCTCAGAAACACGCTCAACCAACACACTCAGATAAAATTCACGCTTAAGCGCAACCGTTTCTTCAATCCAAACTGAATTCACTGGCAGTCCCTTATCTCCGGTCTGCTTAGTGACTAAACGCGTCCCTAATAACTGATGACTCACTTCTGCGATTTTACTAAAACTATCAACCACATGAACGCCGCCAGCCTGACCCCGCCCACCGGCATGAATCTGTGCTTTAAGAACCCAAGCATTACGCTCTAACATTTGAGCACATTGCTTAGCTTCTTCTACAGTCGAAGCCAATTTCCCAACAGGAACAGGAATACCATAATCACTAAGAATTTGTTTTGCTTGATATTCATGAATATTCATCACTCTATTCCTTTTTTTAATCTACGCATTCTAATTTACTGCGGCTGTAACAATCATTCTAAAACAATACCTCATAATAGGACTGCTAATTATTCTAAAAAATATGACCGAGGCCTCTAGCCCAACTACTTGGAAGCCAACGTTGGCAAACCTGACCTGAGTCCCATCGCATATTGATTAAACATTTTCTTAAGAAGCCTTGAGTTATTAATCACATTCATTCCCAGTGATCGCAATTGAACAAAAGGCTGCTCATGAACCCCATACATTCGCTTTAATAAATCCATCGCCGTCATCATGACTAAATTATCGCCTTTTCGCCAGCGCTCGTAGCGTCTTAACACTTGCTGACCGCCTAACGGCCGTCGTCGTTCTTTTGCCTGTGCTAATAATTCAATCATAGCGGCGGCATCTAATAATCCGGCATTAGCACCCTGTCCTGCTAATGGATGCATGGTATGCGCCGCATCACCCACTAAGGCAAAAGCCTCAGCCGTATAACTATTCGCATGTTGAAAATTCAGTGGAAAAGCAGCACGCGTACCCACGGCGGTTATTTCACCCAAAAGCCCGTCTGAAGCCTTCGTTAAAGCAGCTAAAAAATCCCCCTCTGAGCACTCAGTATAGGCCTTAGCACTTGCTGTCCCTAGCGTCCAAACAATTGAACTTTGTCCGTTATGCAACGGTAAAAAAGCTAATGGGCCCTGCTCTAAGAATCGCTGCCAAGCCGTTCGTTGATGACTCTTAGCGGTTGATACCGTTGTTACTAAACCTTGTTGATGATAAGGCCAGCCTTGTACGCCAATACCCATTTGACTGCGCATTACAGAGTGCTGGCCATCTGCAGCTATAACTAACTCTGCTTTAATACATCGCCCACTTCGTAACGTCAATTGTCGCCCTAAATCATGAGGTGCTATCGCCACAACGGGATCCGCACAGATTGATTCACCACATTCAAAACTCTCGAATAGATCCCATAACCCGGCAACAATTACTCTATTTTCAACGATAAAACCTAATTCTTGAAAATGTGTTTCAGCACTATCAAAATGCAGACAACCATGACCAGCGCCATCATAAACACGCATATCCCGATAAGGGCTTACACCCCGTCGAACAATCTCAGGCCAAGCCCCTAACGCCTGCATAATATTAACGGACCCTTGTGTGAGCGCTGAAACACGAAGATCACAGCCAACTTGTGACCAGATTCGCGGCGGATCATCTTTATTTAATAACCCGACTGAAATCCCTGCGCGTGCTAATCCACACGCAACGGTTGCACCCACAATGCCGCCCCCGACCACAACAACTTCGTACTGATCTATCACCTCAATATCTCCGTTTCCCAAGACGTTGTAATCTACCCCCTAAGCCCATGGCATGCTGGGTCACCAAGGATTTAACACTATTGACATGATCGAGTAAAATCAATGCTGTATTGCGTGAAATAGTAACAGGAAGCCAATCATTAGAAAAAACACGGACTAATCCATCGGTAAAATTAATAACCTTATCATGATCAATTTGGCGCGCTTTTGCATAGCTATCTAAAAAATCAGGTTCACCAATATCGCCTTCGTTCTCAACCTGTTCGATTAACATTTCTGCTAACTGCAATACATCACGTAATCCAAGATTAAAACCCTGCCCTGCCACCGGATGCAATTGATGTGCGGCATTACCGACAATAATAGCACGCCTCTGGACCATCTTTTCAGCCCGAATAAGGTTCACTGGAAAAGCAAAACGGGGGCCTACTAACTGTAATGAACCCATTCTAAAACCAAAACAATTTTGCAATTCCGCCAGAAAATCTGCATCGCTTCTTTGGATGAGGTCATCAGCGTGTTCCGTTGTACGCGTCCACACGACAGAACTGTGATTGCCTGTTGCGGGTAAAACAGCTAAAGGCCCCTCCGCGGTAAAACGCTCATAGGCAACATTGTTATGCCCTAACGATGAACGAACAGTCGTCACAATCGCTTTTTGGAAATAGTCCGTAGTCTTTTGTTCAATAGCCAATAATTGCCGAACCGTAGATTGCCCACCATCGGCGCCTATCACGAGTTTAGCCGTCAAATTAACCGATTGCTGATCAACATTAAGATTAACATAGGCTGCTTCATCACTGGATATCAACCCCACGACTCGAGCAGGACAATAAGTCGTTAATGCCGTTTTACTGGCTTGTTCACTGACATGACTTTCTATATGACGGGCCGTAATTACATAGCCC